>Ga0247732_10000014_pt1 | contig 133480 bp, 125 predicted proteins | sample UWRJL163409C2_FD_180940 | JGI IMG/M metagenome (GOLD analysis project Ga0247732, IMG submission 180940) | Plant litter microbial communities from Arlington Agricultural Research Station in Wisconsin, United States - UWRJ-L163-409C-2 | ecosystem: Environmental > Terrestrial > Plant litter >... | reverse complement strand
AAGGTTCCGACAATCGGAGCCAAGAAGAACGCTCCTGGAGGAGTTTTACATGGCAATTGGCACCGTAAAGTGGTTTAACGCAGAAAAAGGCTTCGGCTTCATTGCTCCCGAGGATGGTAGCCCGGACGTTTTCGCCCACTACTCAGCAATCGCGAGCGGCGGCTACAAGTCCCTCGATGAGAACCAGAAGGTTGAGTTCGACATCACCCAGGGACCCAAGGGTCCCCAGGCGGAGAACATCCGCTCCCTCTAGTCTTTGCATTAAAGAAGCACAGGCAAGATAGCAGTACAGCCTCATGAGAACGGCCCCGGTCCTATGCCGGGGCCGTTCTTCTTTTAACGATCGGTTCCTGTCGAGCCCGGGCGGGCATCCGCTCTCGTGCCCCGGGGCCGACTACAGGCTGCGGACGCGCTTGCGCAGGTAGTCGATGCGCGCCTGCAGCTGCGTCACCGTGGCCTGGGCCACCGCCGGCCCGCCGAGCACGCGGCGCAGCTCGGCGTGGATGAGTCCGTGCGGGTCGCCCGTCATCTTCGAGCGGATGCCGACCAGGCTGTTGAGCAGGGTGCGCTGCTCCTTCAGAGTGCGGAACAGGGCGGGCCCGTCGCGCTCCTCCGGCGGGAGCGCCTTCTGGCGGTCCGACGACTTCTTGGACTGCCTGGCCTGACGCTGCTTCAGCAGCTCGCGCACCTGGTCGGGCTCGAGGATGCCGGGGAGGCCGATGAACTCGAGCTCCTCGTCGCTCTCCACCTCGGCCGCGAATCCGAACTCGCCGCCCTCGAAGAGCACCTTGTCGAAGTTCGCCTCCGATTCGAGGGCCTCCCAGGTGAAGTCGTCCTGCAGCGTGTCCTCGCTGGCCTTCTCCTCGCGGTTCTCCTCGTTCAGCAGGCCGTCGTCGAGCAGGCCGTCGTCGGTGCTCTCCCGGTCGAGGGCGTGGTCGCGCTCCAGCTCCATGGTCGAGGCGAGCGCCATCAGGTGGGGGACGCTGGGCAGGAAGATCGACGCGGTCTCCCCGCGGCGGCGGGTGCGCACGAAGCGGCCGATGGCCTGCGCGAAGAAGAGCGGGGTCGACGCGCTGGTGGCGTAGACGCCGACCGCGAGACGGGGCACGTCGACGCCCTCCGACACCATGCGCACGGCGACCATCCAGCGCTGGTCGCCGGCGGAGAAGGTGTCGATGCGGTCGCTCGACTCCTTCTCGTCGGAGAGCACGATCGTCGGCATCTCCCCGGTGAGGCCGTGCAGCACGAGCGCGTAGGCGCGGGCCACGGTCTGGTCGGTGGCGATGACCAGGCCACCCGCGTCGGGCACCGACTGCCGCACCTCGCTGAGCCGCCGGTTCGCGGCTTTGAGCACGGCGGGGATCCAGTCGCCCTTCGGGTCGAGCGCGGTGCGCCAGGCCTGCGAGGTGATGTCCTTGGTGTCGCCTTCGCCGAGCCGCGCCTCCATCTCCTCGCCCATCTTGGTGCGCCAGCGCATCTTGCCCGCGTAGGCCATGAAGATGACGGGGCGCACGACGCCGTCGGCCAGGGCGCGCCCGTACCCGTAGTTGTAGTCGGTGATCGAGGTGCGGATGCCCTTGTTGTCGGGAGCGTAGCTCACGAAGGGGATCGGCGCGGTATCGCTGCGGAAGGGTGTGCCGGTGAGCGAGAGGCGCCGTGTCGCCGGTCCGAAGGCGTCGCGGATGGCGTCGCCCCAGCTGAGCGCGTCGCCGCCGTGGTGGATCTCGTCGAGGATCACGAGCGTGCGCGCCGACTCGGTGATGGTGCGGTGCAGCAGCGGGCGCACGGCCACCTGCGCGTAGGTCACCGCGATGCCGTGGAAACGGCGGCCGCCGAAAGCCTGGCCGTTGGCGTAGGCGGGGTCCAGGCGGATGCCGACCCGGTGCGCCGCCTCGGCCCACTGGCGCTTGAGGTGCTCGGTGGGCGCGACGACGGTGATGCGGTCGACCTCTCGGCGGGCGATCAGCTCGGTGGCGAGTCGCAGCGCGAAGGTGGTCTTGCCTGCACCCGGGGTCGCGGCCGCGAGGAAGTCGCGCGGCTCCTTCTCGAAGTAGGCGTCCAGCGCCTCGGCCTGCCAGGCGCGGAGAGCGCTGGCGGTGCCTCGTGCCGCACGCTCCGGGTACGACGGGGAGAGGTGTTCGGCGGCGAAGGTTCCGACGGTGGGGTGAAAGCCGGTTCCGGGGAGCGCCGCGGGCTGTGAGCCCTGCTCGGAAGGGTACGGAGTATTCACTTGATGAAACTGTACCCTTCGAAATCGTGTCGTCCGGGCGTGTCCGGCCGGGCCGTGGGGAAGTCGCTCAACCGTCCCGCGCGAATCCGCGGGCCTCGCTCTCGCGCCCCCGTTTGTTGCCCAGCAGCGAGGCCTGCGTCACGCTGCCGCGGCCGAAGCGGGCGCTCACGGCGTCCATCACGTCCTCCGCCTCGCGCCAGCCGTCGTCGTCGTCCCACAGGCTCATCTGGCCCCCGCCCGACTCGGCGAGCTGCTCCACGCGCACGCCGACCAGGCGGATGCGAGCGTAGTCCTTGCCGATCCCCCGGTACACCTCGACGAGCTCGTCGTAGATCCGGCGCCCGAGGTCGGTGGGCTCGTTCAGGGTGCGCGAACGGGTGATCGTGGTGAAGTCGCCGAAGCGCAGCTTGAGCACCACGGTGCGCCCGACCGCCCCGCTGGCCCGCAGGCGCACGGCGACCATTCCCGACAGCCGCAGCAGCTCGCGGCGCACGACCGCCGGATCCGTGACATCCGTTTCGAAGGTCACCTCGTGTCCGATGCTCTTCTCCACGGCCCGCGGCTGCACGGTGCGCGGGTCGATCCCCCAGGCCAAGTCGTGCAGCTTGCTGCCCGCCGCCTCTCCCACCATGCGCTTGAGCACGTCGACCGGGGTGTGCGCGAGGTCGCCGATGGTGCGCAGGCCGTGCTTGCCTAGCGCCTCCTCGGTCTTGCCGCCGACGCCCCACAGCCCGCTGATCGCCAGTGGGTGCAGGAAGTCGAGAGTGGCGGCCGCGGGGATCATCAGCAGCCCGTCGGGCTTGGCCTTGCTCGAGGCGAGCTTGGCCACGAACTTGGTGGCGGCCGCGCCGACGCTGCAGATCAGTCCGGTCTCGGCGAGCACCCGCTCGCGCAGGATGGTCGCCACGGCCACGGGCCCGCCGATCGCGCGGCGCGAGCCGGCCACATCGAGGAAGGCCTCGTCGATGCCGAGGCGCTCGACCGAGGGGGTGAGCTGGTCGCAGATGGCCATCACCATGCCCGAGTAGTGCGAGTAGCGGTCGAAGTGCGGCTCGAGCACGATGGCCTGCGGGCAGCGGCGCTTGGCGATCGCGAGCGGCATGGCGGAGTTGACGCCGAACTTGCGCGCCTCGTAGGTGGCGGCGGTGACCACCGACCGGGGTCCGTCGTGGGCCACGATGACGGGCCTGCCGCGCAGCTCCGGGCGGTCGAGCAGCTCGACGGACGCGAAGAAGGCGTCCATGTCGACGTGCAGCACGGTGGCGGTGCTGTCGTCGGCCCCAGGCGCGGTGGTCTGACGACCGCTGCCGTCCTGTTTGCTCATGCTCCCATCATCCCAGCAGCCACCGACACGCGCCGGGCGGGGAACGAAAAAACGCCCCGCCATCCGAGGATGGCGGGGCGTTCAACGTCTGTGTCAGATCAGCGACGGCTTCCGCGGGTGATGAGGCCGTAGATCAGCAGCACGATGATGGAGCCGCCGATAGCGAGCAGCCACGTGCTGATGTCGAAGAATCCATCCAGGCTGACGCCGAAGACGGCACTGCCGATGAAGCCTCCGAGGAGCGCGCCGACTACGCCGAGGATCAGGGTGATGACCCATCCGCCGCCCTGCTTGCCCGGAAGAATTGCCTTAGCAATAGCTCCGGCGAGTAGGCCCAATACGATCCAGCCAATGATTCCCATAACTTGTCCTCCCAGTGGTCAAGCACTTTGGTTCCGGGTCTCGGAACCAGCAGTTAGCTTGGCACTCACCCCGAATGAGGGCCAAAACGAGGCAGAGCATTGATCCACTTTAACTTCTGTGCTAGGGAACTGGCGAAACGTGCGAAACTGATGCAGTGTTAACTAATGACTGAGCAGCATCCCTGGACGAGGTACGTGGCGATCGGCGATTCCTTCACCGAGGGCATCGGCGATCCCGAGACGGAGAGCCCTGGCGGATTCCGCGGCTGGGCCGACCGGGTGGCCGAGGTGCTCGCCCAGCAGACCGACGACTTCGCCTACGCGAACCTCGCGATCCGCGGGCGCCTCCTCCAGCAGATCATCGACGAGCAGATCGAACCGGCCCTGGCGCTGCACCCCGACCTCATCAGCATCTCGGCGGGCGGCAACGACATCATCCGCCCGGGAACCGACCCGGACGACATTGCCGACCGCCTCGAGGGCGCCGTCGCGCGCCTGCGGGCCGACGGCGCGACCGTCGTCCTGTTCAACGGCCCCGACATCGGCACCACGCCCGTCCTCGGGCGCCACCGCGGCAAGGTCGCGATCTACAACGAGAACGTGCGCGGCATCGCGGCCCGCCACGGCGCCGTGGTCGCCGACATGTGGCCGATGCGCGAGCTCAGGGACCCGCGCATGTGGGCGCCCGACCGCCTGCACTTCTCCGCCATCGGGCACCACACCATCGCGCGGATGGTGCTGTCCGCTCTCACTGTCGAGAACGACCTCGAGCCGTACGCCCCGGAGCCGCTCCCCTCGTCCACGTGGCGGCACGCCCGGGTCGAGGACCTGAGCTGGGCGCGCGAGCACCTCGTGCCGTGGGTGATGCGGCGCATCCGCCACCAGTCCTCCGGCGACTTCATCACCGCCAAGCGCCCGGCCTGGCCGGAGCGCGAGCAGGAGTAGCCGTCGCCCCCACCCCACCGAAGCCCCCCTTCGTAAATTCAGGACTTCGTTCCACGAGACGGGTGGCGCCGCCGAACTGGCGCGGGTGCCCACCCTGCCGAGAGGCGAATCTCCTGAATTTCCGAAGGGGGCGCTGCCGCTCGGCGCGCGGTGCTGCCCGCGTCGGCCGAGCCGCGATCTGACCGGCCCACCGGGAACGACGAAGCGGGCCGGCCCCCGAGGGGACCGGCCCGCTGTCGCGAGGGTGCCTAGCGCCCGTAGCGCATGGCTGCGGGGCAGTCGAAGGGGTCGCCGCCCGCGGCGAGCCCGACACGGTTGAGGTACGCGACCACGATCGCGTAGGACTCGAACACGTTGGCCTCGGTGTACAGGATGTTCCTGCTCTCGCAGTACTCCTTGGTGATCTCGCGCGCACGTTTCAGGTGCGGGCGCGGCATGCTCGGGAACAGGTGGTGCTCGATCTGGTAGTTGAGACCGCCCATGAAGATGTTCATGTACCAGCCGCCGCGGATGTTGCGTCCCGTGAGCACCTGGCGACGCAGGAAGTCGACCTTGCTGTCCTTGGGCAGTACCGGCATCCCCTTGTGGTTGGGAGCGAAGGACGCGCCCATGTAGAGGCCGAAGACGGCCAGCTGCACGCCGAGGAAGGCGAAGCCCATGCCCAGCGGCATGACCAGGAACACGGCGGTGATGAACGCGGCGTGCCGCACGGCGAGGAGGACGATCTCGAGCGTGCGCTTGTCGACCTTCTTGCGCGGGGAGAACACCGTCGCGAAGGCGTGCTGGTGCAGGTTGATGCCTTCGAAGATCAGCACGGGGAAGAAGATCCAGCCCTGGCGACGGGCGAGCCAGGTGGCGACGGGGCTCGAGACCTTGGCCGCGTGCTCCTTGGTGAAGACGATGAAGTCCGTCTCGATGTCGGGGTCCTTGCCCATGGTGTTCGGGTTCGCGTGGTGACGGGTGTGCTTCGTCATCCACCACGAGTAGCTGATGCCGACGAAGAGGTCGGCGAGCACACGGCCGGCGAGGTCGTTGGCCTTGCCCGACTCGAACACCTGGCGGTGGCTGGCCTCATGCGCCATGAAGGCGTACTGGGTGAACAGGATGCCCATCACGGCGGCGAGGATCAGCGTGTACCAGGTACCGCTGAGCATCACGACGCCCACCCACGACGCGGCCATGAGCAGCGTGATGACGGCGAAGTTGAGGATGTAGAAGGTGCGCTTGCGGTGCAGCAGTCCGGCGTCGCGCACGGTGTGCAGCAGTGCGGAGAACTCGGAGATAGGATTTCCGAGGCCGCGCTGGCCGGTCTTGATGATGCGCGCGGCAGGCTGCGAAGCAGAATTCGTCACGGGACCTCGATCGGTATCGACTTCCCAGCCACGAAGGTAAGAGCGTAATCTCTAGCGGATGCCGTCAGTCTAGGTGGCAACACTGAGAATGCCATGCAAGGTGAAAGACTTTTATTATCGCACGGTCCGTAGCGTCTCTAGAACAGCGCGGCGGGGTTGGTCAGGCGCCAGAACGGACCAGGGTCCGTGATGCTCGCGCCGAGTTCCAGCGGCACGGTGAAGGTCTCGTCGCCGACGGTGTAGGTCGCCTCCCCCACGTCGTCGCCCTTCGCCCCGAGCCCAACGTCCTGTGCGGTCATGGTGAACGACACCGGCGTGTCCGCCCAGACGACGACGCTGGCGTCCTCGGCTGCGACGAGGTCGACCGTCTCGCCCCAGGCCGTGGTGTAGGACGCGAATACCTCGCCGGTGGTGGTGAGCGTCACCTCGTGGAAGCTCTGCTCGACGTCCTCGAGGAGCGTGCGCACCTGCGCGTTGATCGTCTTGTGGTCGACCCCGCCCAGGACGGCTCCGACAATGGTGACGGTCTCCCCGCCCACGAGGTAGTCGGCCGCGAAGAGCAGGCAGGCGCCGGCCTCGTCGAGGGTGCCGGTCTTGATTCCGCGCACCCCGGCCACGCCGAGCAGGTCGTTGCTGTTGGTGATCTCCCCCACCACCGGCACCGTCTCCGCTTTGGTGCCCACGATCGCCGAGACCACGGGGTCGGCGAGGGCGATCTTGCCGAGCGCGACCAGGTCGCTCGCCGTGCTCACGTTCGACGGCGACATGCCGGTGGGCTCGACGATGCTCGTGGAGGCGAGGTTGTTCCTGGCCAGCCAGGCGTCGGCGGCGTCGAGGAACTCGTCCAGCGAGCCGTAGGCCCAGACGGCGAGCGACTCCGCGTAGTTGTTCGCCGACTCGACGAGCATCACGTCCATCACCTGGCGCTGCGAGAGGCTCGTTCCCGCGGAGACCGGCTCGACCTTGCCGTTGATGGCGCGGTACTTCTCCCGGATCGCCACGTCCTTCGCGGTGAACTCGATGTCCGGCCCGCTGTCACCGATCTGAAGGGGCTGGGCGTCGAGCACCACGAGCGCCGTGACGACCTTCGTGATGGACGCGATCGGGGCGGCCGTGGCGGCTCCCCCGGTGCCCAGCACGCCCGGATAGTCGATGGCGCCCACCGCGCTCGCGCCGAGCGCCGGCCACTCCAGGGCGGCGGCGGGGAGCGCCTCGAGCCCCGGCGCCGACTGGACGGCGGCAACGCCGCCGAGGGGAGCGAGCAGGGTCATCGGGAGGTAGAAGGCGCCCACCAGCAGCACCCCCGCCGCGGTGAACACCGTGATGCGCCGACGGCGGAGGACCTGGCGACGCGTGGAGGGCATCCGTCAATCGTAGAGCGCTCAGGCGTAGCCGCCATCGACCGACTTCACCGGCGGGTGCTCGCTCTCGGGGACCAGCACCTCGGTGTCGCCGTTGAGGCTCTCGCCGCGGAAGAACGGCCTCGACCCGGGGAAGAACGACCAGAGCACCATCAGCACGGCACCGAGCGCGAGCGAGCCGATCCCGACGACGAACACCCCGCCGACGCCCCAGATCACCGTGTAGCCGTAGTCGGGGTCGAACATGTCGATCGCGGAGAAGACGAAGGCCGCGGCGAGCATCAGCGCACCCAGCAGGGGGAAGACCAGCTTGAACACGACGTTGTGGGCGTTCTGGAAGAGCACCCGCCGGAAGAACCAGACGCAGGAGAAGCCGGTGATGGCGTAGTAGAAGGCGATGGCGAGGCCCAGCGAGAGGATCGTGTCGGAGAGGAAGTCGTCGCTGATGATTGTCATGCCCACGTAGAACGCCGTCGCCACCACGCCCATCACGAAGGTGGAGAATCCGGGGGTCTTGAAGCGCGGGTGCACCCGGCCGAAGCGCTTCGGCAGCGCCCGGTAGGTGGCCATGGCGAGGGTGCCGCGGGCGGTCGGCAGGATGGTCGTCTGGGTCGACGAGACTGCGGAGACCATCACGGCGATCACGAGCAGCCAGGCGAACGGCCCGAACAGCACGTCCTTGAAGGCGAAGAAGACGTCGTCGGCGTTCGCCTCGTTGCCGAGCCCGAGCCCGGTGGTGCCGAGCCCCGCGTAGGCCATCGCCGCGACGGTGACGCCGACGTAGGTCACCAGCAGGATCAGCGTGGTGAGGATCGCCGCCCTCCCCGGGATGCGCGCCGGGTCCTTGGTCTCCTCGTTGAGCGAGAGGCAGGTGTCCCAGCCCCAGTAGATGAACAGGGCGAGCAGGATCGCCTCGACGAAGGCGGAGGGGGACGAGAAGGCGAAGGGGTCGAACCACGACCACTGCGGCGCGGTCGCCCCCGCCGGGGCGGTGCCGGTCGCGATCGCGACGACGGCGGCCACCACGAAGACGACGAGCGCGAGGTACTGCACGCCCAGCAGCACGTTCTGCAGCTTCTCCCCGATCTCGGTGCCGCGGTAGCTGATCCAGGTCATCGCCGCGATGAAGACCACGCCCGTGGCGGTGACCACGAACTCGTTCTCCGCCAGCCCGGGGTTCAGCAGCAGCCAGAAGTACTTGCCCCCGATCTGCGCCAGGTTGGCGAGCACGACCATGCCGGCGACCGCCACTCCCCACCCGCCCATCCAGCCGACCCACGGGCCGAACGCCTTCGTGCCCCAGGTGAAGGTCGTGCCGCAGTCGGGTACCGCGCGGTTCAGCTCGCGGTAGGCGAAGGCGATCAGGAGCATCGGCACGAAGGCGAGGACGAACGCGATCGGCGCCTGCGCCCCGACGACGAGCACCACGAATCCGAGGGTCGCGGCCAGGGAGTAGACCGGGGCGGTGGAGGCGAGCCCGATCACGGTCGATCCGAGCAGGCCGAGGGTGCCGGTGGCCAGTCCCTTGCCCGCCGGCGCCGCAGTGGCCGCGGTGGTCTTCGGTGTCGACATCCCTGTCCTCCTTGGCGAATTACCCGGAGCCTATTCCATAGGCTGAGGGCATGGAATGGCTTCCCTTCGACCCCGCACCGACCTCTGGATACCCGCGCAGATCCGCGTGGAACCGCGGTGTCGCGCCGCTGAGCGACGAGATCCTCGCCCGTTGGGAGCTCACGCCCGAGGCCATCGTCTCCGGCGGCTCCGCCTCCATCGTGATGCGGGTGAGCCGCGCCGACGGCTCCCCCGCGGTGCTGAAGGTGAGCTACCCGCACGAGGAGGCGCGCTTCGAGGCCGTGGGCCTGGGCGCGCTCGGGCCGCAGCTCGCCTGCCGGGTGCTCCTCCAGGACACGTCCGACTGGGCGCTGCTGCTCGAGCAGCTCTCCCCCGGCGCCTCCCTCGGCGAGAGCGTGCTGCGCCAGGAGCTGTCGATAGCGGATGCCGCGGCTGCCGCCGCGGGACTGCGCGCGCGGGTGGGCGGCACGCCGGTACCCCGGGGGCTGCCCTCGCTCGACGCGCTCACCGCGCGCTACGCGGCGGATGCCGCCGCCTGGACGATCGAGCACGCGGACGCGATCGGGCGGCTGGGGGTAGCGGGACTGGTCGGCGACGCGGTGAGGCTCCTCGGCGGGCCGGCGCTGGCGCATCCGCTCGACAGGGTCCTGCTGCACGGGGACTTCAACCCCTCGAACATCCTCGCGTCGGGCCCGGCCCACGGCGCTGACGCCTGGCGGCTGATCGACCCGAAGCCGGCGGTGGGCGACCCCGCCTTCGACCTCTGGCAGCTCGTCGCCCAGCTGGGCGACCCGCTGGACGGGCCGGACCCCGAGGCGCAGTTCGCCGGCACCCTCGCCGCCGTCGCCGAGGCCAGCGGCGTCGACGCCGGGCGCATCGCGCGCTGGGGCTTCGCGCGCACCGGGCTCAGCGTGGTGTGGGCGGTGGCCGACGGCGACAGCTGGGAGGCGCCGATCCAGGCGCGCGCGCTGCGGGCCTGGGCCGCGCTGCTGGACTGAGACGGCCGCCGGCCCGGGCTGCACCTCCCGCTCAGCGCACCCGCAGCGTGTACAGGGCCACGGCGCTCGCCGCGGCCACGTTGAGCGAGTCGACGCCGTGCATCATCGGGATGGTGACCACGGTGTCGGCGTTCTGCATCGCGGCGGGGCTGAGGCCGTCGCCCTCGGTGCCGAGCAGGATCGCGACCTTCTCCGGCACGCCGGCGGCGAAGTCGTCGAGCTCGACCGCGTCGTCGGAGAGCGCGAGAGCCGCGATGTGGAAGCCGACGGCGCGCAGCTGCTCCGCGCCCTCTGGCCACTCCGGCAGCCGGGTCCACGGCACCTGCAGCACGGTCCCCATGCTCACGCGCACGCTGCGGCGGTAGAGCGGGTCGGCGCAGCGCGGCGTGATCAGCACGGCGTCCGCGCCGAGCCCGGCCACGGAGCGGAAGATCGCGCCCACGTTGGTGTGGTCGGCGATGTCCTCGAGCACCACGACGCGCCGGGCGCCCGCGAGCAGCTCCTCCACCGGCATCAGCGGCGGGCGGTGCATCGAGGCGAGCGCGCCGCGGTGCATGTCGAAGCCGGTGAGCTGCTTGAGCAGCTCCGGCGGCCCCACGAACACGGGCACGTCGGTGTAGCGCTCGTCGTCGCCGATGAGGCGCTCCACGTCGGGCAGCCACTGCTCGATCAGCAGGAAGGAGCGCGGCCGGTGCCCGGCCGCTAGGGCGCGGCCGATCACCTTGGTCGACTCGGCGATGTACAGGCCGCCGGCCGGCTCGCTCACGCGGCGCAGCGCCACGTCGGTCAGCGAACGGAAGTCCCGCAGCTCCTCGCGCTCGAGGTCGGTGATTCGCTCGATGCGCATGCGGTGGATCCAGTTCTGTGAGGTGCCGAGAGCGAACACTGCCAGCAATCGGAAACATATCGGAAAAATGAAGCGTTTACTCTAGGGAAAGCGTCAACGCTAAGGAGAACACGGATGTCGATGCCGCAGGTACAGCCGACGGAGGTCCCCTCCGGCGCACCCGCGAGCGTCGAGTCCTCCGCCGCGGTCGATGAGGCGGTGGGGATCCTGCGGGGTCGCCGCATCTCTATTCTCACCGGTGCCGGGCTCAGCACCGACTCCGGCATCCCCGACTACCGCGGCGCCGGCGCCCCGGTGCGCACCCCGATGACCTTCTCGCAGTTCCTCGGCGACACCGACTACCGCAAGCGCTACTGGGCGGGCAGCCACCTCGGCTGGCGCCGCTTCGCGGCCGCCGCCCCGAACGCCGGGCACCGCGCGATCGCCGACCTCGAGACGCGCGGCCTGATCAACGGCGTGATCACGCAGAACGTCGACGGGCTGCACCTGCGCGCGGGCTCGCAGCGGGTCGTCGACCTGCACGGCTCCATGGACCGCGTGCGCTGCCTCACCTGCGGCCAGTACTACGCGCGCGGCGATATCGCGGCGCGCCTCTCGGCCGCGAACCCCTGGCTCGACGACACCGAGAACATCCCGCTCAGCCCCGACGGCGACGTGCAGATCGCATCGGTCGAGGACTTCGTCATCCCCGAGTGCAGCGTCTGCGGCGGTGTGCTCAAGCCCGACGTGGTCTTCTTCGGGGAGTTCGTCCCTGTCGAGAAGTTCACCGAGGCATCCGCTCTCGTCCAGAGCGCCGAGGCGCTGATCGTCGCGGGATCCTCGCTGATGGTCAACTCCGGCATCCGCCTCCTCGACCAGGCGGTCAAGCGGAAGCTCCCCGTCGTGGTGATCAACCGCGGGGCGACGAAGGGCGATTCGCGCGCTGCGGTTAAGATCGATTCCGGAACCTCGGAGACACTGGTCTCACTCCTGGCGCGACTCGGCGGCTGAACCGCCGGCACCGCTCCTCCACCCGACACGCGGGTTCCGTGCAGAGGACCCGACATGACCATGATCTACCTGGTGCGCCACGGCGAGACCGACTGGAACCGCGCGCGCCGCATCCAGGGCAGCACCGATATCCCACTGAACGACACGGGGCGCGCCCAGGCGGCCGCGACCGGCAGCCTGCTCGCCCGCCGCAGCTGGAGCGCCGTCTACGCCAGCCCGCTGGCGCGCGCCTACGAGACCGCCGCGATCATCGCCGACGAGCTGGGGCTGCCCGCCCCGGTGCCCGTGCCGGAGATCGTCGAGCGCAACTACGGTGCCGCCGAGGGCCTGACCGGCGCGGAGATCGAGCAGCGCTACCCCAGTCTCGTGCCGGGGCGTGAGAGCAGGGACGAGGTGGCCGCACGCGCGATCCCGGCCATCCTCGCGCTCGCCGAGGCGCATCCGGGCGAGTCGATCGTCGTGGTGAGCCACGGCGGGGTGATCCGCACGCTTCTCAACACGGTGGCGCCGCTCGCTCCCGCCGAGCCGATCCGCAACGGGTCGGTGCACAGCCTCCGCCACAGCGAGGGCACTCTCGACCTCGTGCTCTTCGACGACCCGATCGAGCTCGAGTCGCTCGAGCTCGCCGACGACGACATCGAGCAGCAGAACGCCGTCGAGTCCCGCGACTCCGCCGGGCTGCCGGCCTAACTGCGCGTCGCCGGCTGCGACTCAGCGAGCCGCACCGCGCTCGCCGGGTCTGTCGCGAGGAGGAAGTCGACGATGAACCCGGCGGCCTCGCGGGACTTCTCGTAGTGGATCAGGTGGCCCACGTCGGGGATGATGTGCAGCGTGGCGTCGTCGAGCTGGTCGCGCAGCTGCTCCATCTGCAGCACCGTGGTGATGGCGTCGTGCTCCGCGCCGAGCAGCAGGGTGGGCATGGTGAGGCCCGAGGCCACCGAGGTCACGTCGTTGCTGATCGACGCGTCGAAACCCTCCACCACCACCGAGCGGTTGGCGAAGCGCCCGAAGTAGGTGTGGTGCTGGTCGTGCACGAAGCGGCGGAGCGTCCTGTCCTTCGTCTTCACCAGCGCGAGGCTCATGAAGCGGATGACCACCCAGTTGTCGAGCAGAGCGTGCCCTGCCCTCTCCGGCAGCAGCATGGCGAGCCGGTAGTAGAGCACCGTCCCCCGGGTGAGGAAGCGGCTCGGCCCCTCCAGAGCGGATGCCGCGATCGGGTTCACGAGGATCAGCTGCGGTGTGCGCACCAGCCCGCTGGCGATCGCGGTGGAGGTGACCATCGAGCCGAAGGAGTGACCGAGCACGATCGCTGTGCCGTTCAGGCCGAGCGCGTCGAGGAAGCCCGCGTACCAGGCCGCGTAGCCGGCGATGTCGTGGCCCGCCTCGGTGAGCGGGGTCGACTCGCCGAAGCCGGGCAGGTCGGGACCGATGATCCGCACGCCGCGCAGCTGGGCGATCACCGGCTCGAGGCCGTGGTGCTCGCCGCGGTAGCCGTGCGAGATCACGATGGTGGTCGCCGCGTCGTCGGGCCCGTAGACCCAGTAGGCGGTCTCGCTGCCGAGCACCGACACCACCTCGCGGCGGATGGGCAGCTCGGCGAGCAGGGAGGCGAAGGGCGATGCGGCAGTCACGCCTGCCAGTCTAGGCGGGCGGCTGCGCGGCAGCCCGTGGGCCTCGCGCACTTTGCCGGTGGTCGCGTTTAGAGTTGCGGCATGAGCAACCAGTGGTTTGACAGACTCGGCGTATTCGACCTCGAGACGACCGGAATCGACGTGGAGACGAGCCGCATCGTCTCCGCCCATGTCGGCGTGATCGATGCGGACGGCACGGTGATCGAGCGGCACGACTGGCTCGCCGACCCCGGCGTGGAGATCCCGGCGCAGGCCAGCGCGGTGCACGGCATCACCACGGAGCGGGCTCGCGCCGAGGGCCGGCCTGCCGCCGAGGTCGTGGCCGAGATCGTGGCGGCCCTCGAAGACCTCGTGGCCCGCGGCATCGCCATCACCATCTACAACGCGCCCTACGACCTCTCGCTGCTGCACCACGAGGCGGAACGCCACGGCGTGACCCCCCTGCACGAGCCGGTGCCGATCATCGACCCGCTCGTGCTCGACCGCGCCGTCGACAAGTACCGCAAGGGCAAGCGCACGCTCGAGGCGGCAGCGCTGGTCTACGGGGTGTCGCTGACGGATGCCCACGATGCCGGGGCGGACGCGGTCGCCGCGGGACGCATCGCCCAGGCTCTCGCCCTGCGCTACGGCGCGCAGCTCGCCATCGCGGGCTCCGACCTGCACGCGCTGCAGGTGGACTGGTGCGCCGAGCAGTCCGCGAGCTTCCAGGACTACATGCGCCGCACCAAAGACCCGTCGTTCACGAGCTCGGGATCCTGGCCGCAGCGCCTGCCCGTTCCGGTGGCCGACTAGCGAGCGAGGAACGAGCCCGCCACCGCCGGTTGAGTAGCGAGCGAGGAACGAGCCCGCGTATCGAAACCGGGCACGCGAAAGGGCGGGGAGCCAGTCCGAATGGACCGAGGCTCCCCGCCCTCGCTTGTAGCCGGGTTGACTACTTGTTGAAGCCCTTGTAGCGCGAGTTGAACTTCTCCACGCGTCCGGCGGAGTCCATGATGCGCTGCTTGCCCGTGTAGAACGGGTGCGAGGCGGAGGAGATCTCCACGTCGATGACCGGGTAGGTCTCGCCGTCGAGCTCGATGGTCTTGTCGCTGGTCACCGTCGAACGGGTGAGGAACGTCTCACCGGAGGCGAGGTCGCGGAACACTACCGCTGCGTACGCGGGGTGGATGTCGGTCTTCATGGATTTTCCCTGTTTCAATTCGTGAGTGTGGTACCGGTAGTAAAGTTCGTGTGGCAGGCGGAGGAAAAGCCTGAACCAAACAGCGAGCTTATCAGACCGCGTGGAATCAGACGGCGCGGGCGGTGAATCTTCCGTCGTGTCGCTCCACGGCGAGTTCCACGTCGAAGGTGGCGCTCAGGTGCTCGGCCGTGATGACCTCGTCGAGCGGGCCGGAGGCCTGGATGCGGCCGTCCTTGAGCAGGAGCGCGTGGGTGAAGGCCCGCGGGATCTCCTCCACGTGGTGGGTGACCATCACGATGCCCGGGGCGAACTCCGAGCTGGCGTAGCCGCCGAGCAGCTGCAGCAGCTCCTCGCGTGCGCCAAGGTCGAGGCTCGCGGCCGGCTCGTCGAGCAGGAGGAGCTCGGGGTCGGTCATCACGGCACGCGCGATCTGCACCCGCTTCTGCTCGCCGTCGCTGAGGCTGCCGAAGCGGCGCTCCTCGAGGTGGTCGAGCTTCCATTCGCCGAGAACGCGGCGCGCGCGACGGGTGTCGATGTCCTCGTACTCCTCGTTCCACCGTCCGGTGACGGAGTACGCGGCGGTGAGCACCACGTCGAGCACGGTCTCGCTCGCGGGCACCTTGCGGGCCAGCGCCGTGGACGCGAAACCGATCCGCGGCCGGAGCTCGAACACGTCGACCTTGCCGAGGGTGTCCTCCAGCACCCGCGCGGTGCCCGATGTCGGGTACGCGGAGGCCGAGGCGATGGAGAGCAGCGTGGTCTTGCCCGCCCCGTTCGGGCCGAGCACGACCCACCGCTCTTCACTGTCCACCGCCCAGGAGACCGAATCGAGGATGGTATTGCCGTCGCGGACGACGGAGACGTCGGTGAGCTCTAGAACGCTTGCCATGATGGATCCAGCTTAGACGCGACTACCGGAGGATCAGACGAGCGCCGCGTAGATTTCTCGGGTTCTGGCGGCAATCCGGTCCCATCCGAAGTCGGTCTCGGCGCGGCGCCGGCCGGCCTCCCCCATCCGCTTCGCCGTCTCGGGGTCGGAGACGACCTCGGTCAGCGTGGCCGCGAGGTCGCGAACGAACCTGTCGGGGTCGATCGGCGTCCCCGTGCCGTCGTCGAGCTGCTCGATCGGCACGAGCCGTCCGGTCACGCCGTCGTCGATCACCTCGGGGATGCCGCCGGTGGCCGTTCCCACCACGGGAGCGCCGCAGGCCATCGCCTCGAGGTTCACGATGCCGAGCGGCTCGTAGACGGAGGGGCAGACGAAGGTGGTCGCCTGGGTGAGCACAGCGGAGAGCTCGTGCTGGCTGAGCATCCGGTCGATCCAGACGACGCCGGTGCGCTCCTGCTGCAGCGCGGCCAACCCGGCCTGCACCTCGGCGAGGATCTCGGGGGTGTCAGGGGCGCCGGCGCAGAGGATGAGCTGCACGTCCTTCGGGAGGAGGGCGGCGGCGCGCAGCAGGTACGGCAGGCCCTTCTGGCGGGTGATGCGGCCGACGAAGACCACGGAGGGCCTGGTCGGGTCGATGCCGAGGCCGCGCACCAGTTCGGAGTCGTCGACGGGCTTCCAGCGCTCGAGGTCGATGCCGTTGTGCACGACGGTCACCTTGTTCTCGTCGAGGAACGGGTAGGAGCGCAGGATGTCGCGGCGCATGCCGTGGCTCACGGCGATCACCGTCGAGGCGCCGGCGAAGGCGGTGCTCTCGATCCAGCTCGAGACGCGGTAGCCGCCGCCGAGCTGCTCGGCCTTCCAGGGGCGCAGCGGCTCCAGGCTGTGCGCGGTGACGACGTGCGGGATCCCGTGCAGCATGCCGGCCAGGTGGCCCGCAGCGTTGGCGTACCAGGTGTGGGAGTGCACCAGGTCGGCACCGACCACATCCTGCGCGATGCGCAGGTCGACGCCGAGCGTGGCGAGCGCCGGGTTGGCGCCCTCGAGCTCGGCGGGCACGCCGTAGGAGTAGACGTGCTCCTCGTCGCGCTGCGCGCCGAAGGCCCGCACCCGCACGTCGATGTCGCCGCGGAGGGCTTTGACGAGCTCCGCAACGTGGACGCCCGCGCCCCCGTATACCTCAGGTGGATACTCTCGTGAAATTAGATCGACTCGCATACCCAGACGCTAGTACAGCCCCGCCCGCTCGCATACTCTGTAGCCATGGCGGCGAAGAAGATCTTTGGAATTGTCCTTGCGGGTGGCGAGGGGAAGCGGCTGATGCCGCTCACTGCGGACAGGGCCAAGCCGGCCGTGCCCTTCGGCGGGGGCTACCGCCTCATCGACTTCGCGCTCAGCAACCTCATCAACTCGGGTCTCACCAAGATCGTGGTGCTGACCCAGTACAAGTCGCACAGCCTCGACCGGCACATCTCGCAGACCTGGCGCCTGTCCGGCCTGCTCGACGCCTACGTCGCATCCGTTCCCGCCCAGCAGCGCCTGGGCAAGCGCTGGTTCAGCGGCTCGGCCGACGCGATCCTGCAGAGCCTCAACCTGCTGCGCGACGAGAAGCCCGACATCGTGGTCGTGGTCGGTGCCGACCACGTCTACCGCATGGACTTCAGCCAGATGATCGACGCCCACATCGCGTCGGGCCGGGGCCTGACCGTCGCAGCGATCCGCCAGCCGCTCAGCCTGGCCGACCAGTTCGGCGTCATCCAGCTCGACAAGGACGACCCCACCAAGATCGACGCCTTCCTCGAGAAGCCGAAAGACGCCGTGGGGCTTGCGGACTCCCCCGGCGAGGTGCTCGCGTCGATGGGCAACTACGTCTTCGACGCCGACATCCTGATCGACGCGGTGCTGCGCGACGGGGAGCGCAGCGACTCCAACCACGACATGGGCGGCGACATCGTTCCCGACTTCGTCACGCGCGGCGCCGCCGGGGTCTACGACCTCAACCAGAACGAGGTGCCGGGCTCGACCGACCGCGACCGCTACTACTGGCGCGACGTCGGCAGCATCGACTCCTTCTTCGAGGCCCACCAGGACCTCATCTCCGCGCTGCCGATCTTCAACCTGTACAACCGCGAGTGGCCGATCTTCAGCCAGCAGCTCAACTCCCCGCCCGCCAAGTTCGTCCGTGACGCCCGCGGCTACCTCGGAACCACGATCGACTCGATCGTCTCGCTGGGCTCGCTGCTCTCCGGGGCGCACATCGAGCGCAGCGTGCTCGGCCCGTGGACGACCGTCGAGTCGGGCGCCATGGTGGTCGACTCCATCGTCTTCGAACGCGCGCGGATCGAGCCGAACTCCGTGGTGCGCCGCGCTATTCTGGACAAGGACGTGGTCATCGAGGCCGGCGCGCACGTGGGCGTCGACCCCGACTCGGACCGCGCCAGAGGGCTGACCGTCACCGAGTCCGGCATCACGATCGTCGGCAAGGGCGTGCACGTCTCCCCCTAGTCCCCGGCTCAGCACCGCGCTGATCGACCCCGACCCGACCGGCCCCGCCGGTCAGACAAGGCCCCAGCGCTCATGGCTCGTTTCCTCGTTGTGCTCGACGTCGACTCCACCCTCATCGAGAACGAGGTGATCGAACTGCTCGCCGAGGTGGCAGGCACGCTGCCCGAGGTGGCGCGCATCACGCTCAGCGCCATGAACGGCGAGCTCGACTTCGAGCAGAGCCTCCGCTCGCGAGTGGCGACACTGGCAGGACTGCCCGAGACCGTCTTCGCGGATGTCGCACCCCGCATCGTCGTCACCCCGGGAGTCCCCGAGATGGTCGCCGCGGTGCAGGGCGCGGGAGGGCGGGTCGCCGTCGTCTCCGGCGGCTTCCACGAGGTGCTCGACCCGGTGGCCGAGGAGCTGGGTCTCGACCACTGGCGCGCGAACCGGCTGGAGATCGCGGACGGAGTGCTCACCGGCGGTCTGGTCGGCCCGATCATCGACGCGACGGCCAAGGCGGACACGCTGCGCGAGTGGGCGGACGACTTCGGCATCCCGCTCAGCCAGACCGTCGCGGTCGGCGACGGCGCGAACGACCTCGAGATGATGGCCATCACCGGCCTCGCGGTCGGCTTCGACGCCAAGGCGCCGGTGCGCGACGAGGCCCACGTGCTGATCGACGTGCGCGACCTCAGCCAGCTGCTCCCGCTGCTCGGGCTGCGCGGCTAGATCCTGCGCCCCGCCTTCGGGTCCCAGCGACAGGCGGGCCCCGGGCGTCTCGTCACGGGATTCGTCGCTCAGCCTCCGAGGCCGCTCGTGTCGATGCGGCTCGCCTTCAGCTCGACGACGGCCGGAGGCGCGAGCGGATCCTGCTCGTCGAGCGCCGCACGCACGGCGTCCCCGACCGACCGCAGCACGTCCGGAACAGGCTGTCCGGCCTCGACCCCGATCGTCGCGACGACCCTGGTGGGGCCGCCCGTCGCGCGGTCGACCGTCACTCTGGACTCGTCGACATCCTCGCCGCGAGTCGGACCGACCAGACCGGCAGCGATGCTCCGCACGAGCGACCCGGACGGATAGACCCCGGTCACTCCCGGGTGCGACGAGATCAGGGCGGTGAGACGGCGCGCCAGCTCGAGATCGTCGGTCATCGCCGCTCCCCCGTCGCTCCGGCCGCATGGAGGTCCTCGATCTCGACGTTGACCGCGATCACGTTGAGCTCCGTGTGCGTCAGCAGCACGGCGGCGATCCGGTCCCGAACCAGCTGTGCGACCGTGGCGAGGTTCGGGCCGAATGCGACGGACGCGGTGACGGTGACGGTGATCGGCGCGCCCGGCTCGGTCACGTCGCCGTCGAGGTCGACCCGCCCGATCAGCGATCCCCCGGTCCCGTTGCCGGCCGCGCGCACCAGGCCGCGCACGGCGCCCTCGGTGAGGAGCAGCCGGGTGGCCGGATCGGGGTGGGCGACCGGTATGTCGCGTCCGGCCTTGGACTCCCGGGAGATGTTGGCGATCACGTTCGCGATCCACGACTGGTCGCGATCGCGGTCGGCGCGGGCCTCGACCTCCAGCATCGCCCACGACTCCGAGTGCAGCCGGGCGAGGGCGTCCAGGGCGATCAGGCAGCCGGGAGAATTCTCGATGCTCGCGTCGACGGGACGGCGCCCGGCATCGAGGTAGTCGCCGAGCTCCTCGATGCTGTGCCCGTCCAGATCCTCCGGGTCGTACCCGTCGAGCAGCCGCTCCGGCTCGGGGCCGGCGGGACCGGTGTGCTCCGGTGTCATCGCCACGCCTCCATCTCCTGGATTATCCTGGGCCTGGCGCGGGCCAGCTGGCCGCGCACCGTCGAGAGCGGAACGCCGAGCTGCTCGGCGATCTCCGCATAGGGGACACCGCCGAATTCCCTCAGCACCCAGCATTGCCGCTGCCCGTCGGGGAGTCCAGCCACCGCCGCCGCGAGGGCGCCCATCTGCAGCCGAATCTCGACGATCCGCTCGGGTGTCTCGTCCGATGCCAACGGGGTGCTCCAGTCGTCGACGTTCGCGTGGTCCTTGCGCCTGCGGATGCGTTCGATCGAGCGGTTGCCGACCATCCGCATCAGCCAGGCGTGCACGGCGGAGACATCGGTGAGCCGGTCGAGCTGCCCCCATGCCTGGATGAACACGTCCTGCACGACGTCGTCCGCATCGGCCGTCGAGCCGAGGACCTTCGCGGCGTAGACGCGCATCAGCGATCCGTGGCGATTCATCAGTGCCTCGAACGCGCGGGTGTCGCCGTCCGCTGCCCGGGCGGCGAGGATGCCGTCGGGTGCGTCGTCCAGAGGGTTCTCAGCGCGCACCGCCGGCCGTCTCGCATCCGTTCTCAAGATTTCTCGCGAACCCGCGTGACGTTCCTCCCGCTCGGCTCGCCCTGTTTCTACGACTATCCCACAGTCGCTGAGACCGGGCATCGTCGATGCCCACCCGTACAGAAGGAGCCCGCTCATGGCTAATGTGTCCCCCTCACCGTCCGCGTCCCCGGCGCCGCCCGCCGGGTATGCCGGGGCGAACGTCGTCGCCGATGTGGTGATCGCCACGGTCGCCGGGATCGCCGCCCAGAGCGTCCCCGGCGTCTACGCCGTCGGGGGCGGGGTGGCGCGAGCGCTCGGCGCGCTGCGCGAGGCGATCAGCCAGACCGACCGCGGCCAGGGGGTGAAGGTCGAGGTCGGCGAGCAGCAGGTCGCCGTCGACATCACCCTGGTGGCCCAGTACCCGACGCCGCTGCAGCAGATCGCCGACGGCGTACGCAGCAGCGTCTACGAGGCGATCGAGACCATCGTCGGCATGGAGGTCGCCGAGGTCAGGGTGTCGATCACCGACGTCCACATCCCCGGCGACGAGCACGACGACGAAGCGGATGCCGCGTGAGCGCGTCCGAGGCGGACGACCGCTGTACCGGCGGGGTCAGTGCCCCATGCCGAGGCCGCCGTCGACGGGGATGACCGCGCCGGAGATGTAGGCGGCGTCGTCGCTGGCGAGCCAGGCGATCACCTTGGCGACCTCGGAGGTCGTGGCGAAGCGGCCGGCGGGGATCGACTTCTTGTAGTCGGCCTGCGTGGCCTCGGGCAGCACGGCGGTCATCTCCGTCTCGATGAAGCCGGGCGCCACCACGTTCGCGGTGATGCCGCGCGAGCCGAGCTCGCGGGTGACCGATCGGGCAAGGCCGACGAGTCCGCTCTTCGACGCGGAGTAGTTGATCTGCCCGGCCGAGCCGAGCAGCCCGACCACGCTGGAGACGAGGATGATGCGGCCGAAGCGGGCCTTCATCATGCCCTTCGACGCGCGCTTGACCACGCGGAAGGCGCCGGTCAGGTTGGTGTCGATGACGTCGGTGAAGTCGTCCTCGTTCATGCGCATCAGCAGGAGGTCGCGGGTGATCCCCGCGTTGGCGACCACCACCTCGACCGGCCCGTACTGCTCCTCGACCGCGGTGAACGCGGCGTCGAGGCTGGCGGCGTCCGTCACGTCGGCGCGAACCGTCAGCGACCCCGCGGGGCCCTCGCCCGAGCGGGCGGTGACGGCGACGCGATGGCCGAGCGCCACGAACTCCTCGGCGATCGCGAGGCCGATCCCACGGTTGCCCCCGGTGATCAGAACAGTACGGGGGGTCGGCGTCGCAAAAGTCATGCCCACCAGCTTACTGTCAGCGGGAAAAGACTTAAGCTTGAGGGGTACCGGGCCACGCGGGCCCTGTTGAGAGCTCAGGCAATGAAGACCCAGCAGTCCATCACCTCGCTACCGGCCTCGCCGGACGAGGACCGGCGCAAGCGGATGATCAAGTACACGGTGGCGATGACCATCAGGATCATCTGCGTCTTCCTGCTCTTCGTGGTGCACGGCTGGTGGCTGCTGCTCGTGGCGATCGGCGCCTTCGTCCTCCCCTACGTGGCGGTCGTGCTCGCCAACAACGTGGCGGGCGGCACCGGGGCCGACGTGATCCGACCCGGCGCCATCGTGCCGGTGCGGATGACGCAGCAGCGCCGCGACGACGAGCCGACGACCGGCGCCCCGTCCGGGGAGCCGCGCGAGTGATCGGCGACATCGGACCGGGCGACGTTCAGTGCTCCCGGGCGGGCTGCCGCGAGCCGGCCGTCTGGAACGTGAACTGGCGCAACCCCCGCATCCACGGCGCCGACCGGGTGAAGGTGTGGCTGGCCTGCGACGAGCACAGGCCGTTCTTGCGCGACTACCTGGACACCCGCGGATTCCCCGTCTCGGTCAGCCCGGTGGGAGTGTCCGTCGACAGCGTGGAGGACGCCTCGTGAGCAACTGGAGCTTCGCCTTCACCCGGCGCTGGGCCGGCTACCTCGCCCTCTCCGTGGTCTTCGCGATCGTCTGCGTGGGCCTCTGCCTCTGGCAGCTCGACCGCCGCGACACCGCGCTCGAGGAGCTCTCGCGGATCGACAACAACTACTCGGCCGAGCCGGTCCCCCTGGGCGAGGCGCTGCCCGAACTGGACTCCTTCGAGGCGGACCAGAAGTGGACCCCGGTCACCATGACCGGCACCTACCTCCCCGACGAGGAGCTGCTGGTGCGCAACCGCCCGTACAACAGCGGCCCCGGCTTCGAGGTGCTCACCCCCCTGCTGCTCGCCGACGGCACCGTGTTCGTGGTGGACCGCGGCGGCCTGCCCACAGGGCGCGCCCAGGACGCCCCCGACGTGGTGCCGGCCGCGCCGACCGGAGAGGTCACCGTGACCGCGCGCCTGAAGGCCGGCGAGCCGACCCTGCCGGGGCGGTCAGCCCCCGAGGGCCAGATCGCGACCGTGCAGCTCGACGACATCGCCGGCATGCTCGAGCAGCCGAGCTACACGGGCGCCTACGGCCTGATGATCTCGGAGGATCCGGCGCCGGCCGACCGGCCGCTCGCCGCCGCGAAGCCCGCCCGCGACGAGGGACCGCACCTCTCCTACGCCTTCCAGTGGCTGGTGTTCGCCCTGTTCGGCTTCTTCGGCCTCGGCTACGCCCTGCGCCAGGAGTACCGCCGGGTGAACGAAGACGACCCGGACGAGATGGTTCGCGCCCAGACACGCCGCGTCAAGGACGAGAGGCGCATCCGCACCGACGCGGAGGTCGAGGACGCGCTCCTCGACGACGCCAGGCGCTGACGGCGACGCGTGGTTCGCAAACGCACAACGCTGCCGAAGGACTTCGAAACGCTGCTGCCGACCGCGCCGCTCGATGAACTCCTCGCGGTTTTCGACAGGTGCGAGCTCGACGCACGCCACGGGCCCGACAAAGCCACCGCTCTCGGGATGGTCGACTGCCCCGACGAGCTCGTCGTCTGGCTCGTCCGGCAGGGACTGGAGGTGGACTCCCGCGACCTCTACGGCAGGACGCCGCTCGCGCGTCGCGCCTCACGCGGGCGCGCCGAGCAGATCGCCCTCCTGCTCTCTCTCGGTGCGGACATCGACGCGCCAGACACCTCGGGGCAGACTCCGCTCCACGCGGCGGTGAGAAGCCACAGGGTGGTGACGACTCTCGCCCTCCTCGAGCACGACGCGTCGATACCCGGCACGGACCGCAACGGCAGAACCCTGCTGATGCAGGGGCTCTTCCTCACCAGGAACGCGGACATCCCGGCGATGGCGACGATCGCAGAGCTGCTGATGCAGCGAGGGGAGCACTCCTCCTCGGAGACGCGGGCCGAGGTCGAGAGGATTGGCCGGGACTTCGAGTTTCACCGCGACGCTTTCGCACCCGACCGCCTCGAGGAGACCGACTTCGCCCTCGACACGCTGTACGAGCTGTTCGGTGTCACTCCAGTAGGGCGTCTCGTCAGACACGACGAGACCTCTCCGATCATCGTGCCTGAGGGACGCTGGCAGGAGCAGCACGGTGCTCTCTGGGACGCTCTCGTCCCCTCGAGCGGTGCAGCCCCCACCGTGCAGGGCGAGGTGATCCGCATCACGGGCGAACGGTGAGCTGTTCGACGAAGCGAGATCGATCGCGAAACGTCTGCGTTCCGGCTTCGACGACCAGGCCCTGCTCCGCCGGCTGACCGAGCTGGCGGTTCAGTGGGTCGGCGAGAATCCGGCCCCACTACGTCTCGAAGCCGTCGGCTACAGGCGCTGAGACGGACCGCGCGGACCTGATCAGGCGAGCGTGATCAGGTCGAGGTAGTCCTGGTTCCAGTGGTCTTCGACGCCGTCGGGGAGGATGAGCACGCGCTCCGGGTTGAGGGCCTCGACCGCGCCCTCGTCGTGACTGACCAGCACCACTGCGCCGGAGTAGTTCGCCAGGGCGTCGAGAATCTCGAAGCGGCTCGCGGGGTCCAGGTTGTTGGTGGGCTCGTCGAGGAGCAGCACGTTGGCACCGGAGACCACGATCATCGCCAGGGCGAGACGGGTCTTCTCGCCACCGGAGAGCACACCGGCGAGCTTGTGGCCGTCGTCGCCCGTGAAGAGGAAGGAGCCGAGAACTCGGCGCGCCTCCATCTCGGTGATGCTGGGCGAGGACGACACCATGTTCTGCAGCACGGTGCGCTTGACGTCGATCGTCTCGTGCTCCTGGGCGTAGTAGCCCACGCGCAGTCCGTGGCCGGGCTCGATCTGACCGGTGTCCGGCTTGTCGACGCCGGCGAGCATCCGCAGCAGCGTGGTCTTGCCCGCACCGTTCAGCCCGAGGATGACCACCTTGGAGCCGCGGTCGATCGCGAGGTCGACGGAGGTGAAGATCTCGAGCGAGCCGTAGCTCTTGCTCAGATTGGAGGCCATCAGCGGGGTCTTGCCGCAGGGAGCGGGCTCGGGGAATCGCAGCTTCGCCACGCGCTCCACGGTGCGCACCTCGTCGAGGCCGGCGAGCAGCTTCTCGGCGCGGGCGACCATCTGGTGGGCGGAGGCGGCCTTCGACGCCTTGGCGCCGAACTTCGCGGCCTGGGTCTGCAGCACCGACGCCTTCTTCTCGGCGTTGGCGCGCTCCTTCTTGCGGCGCTCCTCGTCGGAGGCGCGCTGCTTGAGGTAGTTCTTCCAGCCCATGTTGTAGACGTCGATGACCTGGCGGTTGCCGTCGAGGTAGAACACCTTGTTGACGGTCTCCTCTACGAGCGCAATATCGTGGGTGATCACGATCAGGCCGCCCTGGAAGCTCTTCAGGTAGTCGCGCAGCCAGACGACGGAGTCGGCATCGAGGTGGTTGGTCGGTTCGTCGAGCAGCATCGTGTCCGCGCCGGAGAAGAGGATGCGGGCGAGCTCGATGCGACGGCGCTGACCACCGGAGAGCGTGGAGAGCGGCTGGTCGAGGATCCGGTCGGGCAGGCTGAGGTTGCTCGCGATGGAGGCGGCCTCGGCCTCGGCGGCGTATCCGCCCAGTGCGGTGAACCGCTCCTCGAGGTTGCCGTACTTCTTCATCGCGGCGGCGCTGATCGCGGCATCCGTACTCGCCATGTCCGTCATGGTCTTGTTCATGCCGATGAGCAGCGTGCCGAGGCCGCGGGCATCGAGGATGCGGGTGCGCGCCAGGTCCTCGGGGTTGCCGGAACGCGGGTCCTGCGGCAGGTACCCGATCTCGCCCGAGCGGTCGATGCGGCCGCCGGACGGCTGCAGCTCGCCCGCGAGCGTCTTGGTCAGAGTGGTCTTGCCCGCACCGTTGCGGCCGACGAGACCGATCTTGTCGCCCTTGTCAACGCGGAAGTTGACCTCATCCATGAGCACGCGTGCGCCCACCCGTAGTTCGAGATCGTGTACGGAAAGCACAGGCAAAGTCCAATTGTTTAGGCGCGTTTCAACAACGCAGAAGGAGGGGGTGAGACAGATAGTCTACTTGGGTGGGGCGCATTGCGTTCTGCCCATGCACTTTGACCATCAGTACCACCTAGGAGCGTTCATGACGACACTGACCCTTGCCACCGGCCGACCGACCCTCGCCGACCGGGTGTTCTCCCGCAGCCTCGCCACGGACGCAGTGCTCATCGCCGCCGGTGCCGGCCTCACCGCAATCGCCGCCCAGGTCGCGTTCCCCCTCTACCCCGTGCCCGTCACCGGGCAGACTGCCGCCGTGCTGATCGTGGGCGCCACCCTCGGCGCCACCCGCGGCGCGCTGTCGATGGTGCTCTACGCGGCGCTCGGCCTGTTCCTGCCTGTCTACAGCGACGGCTCGCACGGCCTCGGCGTGTTCCTCGGCCCGACCGGCGGATACATCGTCGGGTTCATCTTCGCCGCCGCACTCACCGGCTACCTGGCGCAGCGCCAGTGGGAGCACAAGTTCCTCGGCGGCCTCGCCGCCTTCGTCACCGGCACCGTCGTCACCTTCGCCTTCGGACTGCCGTGGCTCGCCTTCGCGCTCGGCCTGAACCTCGAGCAGACGCTCCAGGGCGGCCTCTACCCCTTCCTCATCGGAGGACTCGTGAAGGCCGTCTTCGCCGCCTCGGTGATGCGCCTCGTCTGGCTCGGCGTCAACCGCTCCGACCGCGGTCGCGCGTCAGACGCGGCCTGAGATCCGCAGGGCCGGGACACGCCGCTGTGGCAGCACGAAGTGCGTCGTCGACGAGCCCGTGGCGGGTCAACCGCAACGGCAAGATCGCCCTCGCGGTGTCCGCGGGACTCGTTGTCGTCGCCGCGGGGTCCTGGTTCGTCACCACAGTGCTCCCCGGGCTGACGGCCTCGAGCCCGATCTCCGGCCGGGAGCTCTACGTCGACACCGGCTCCTCCGCCGCGGCCGCCCTGCTGGAGCAGGCACCGGACTCGGCGGCCGCGGTGTCGTTCGAGACACTCGCGTCCACGCCCTCCGCCATCTGGCTGGTGCCTGAGGAGCACCCCACCGCGGAGATCGGCGGATACCTCGCCGAGACCGTCGGCGCCGCGGCAGTCGACGACCAGCTGCCCGTGTTCGTCGTCTACGGGATTCCGGGACGGGACTGCGGCAACGCCTCGGCCGGGGGCCTCAGGGAGGCCGAGTATCCCGAGTGGATCTCCGCCATCGCGACCGGCCTCGGTAGCAGCGAGAGCATCGTGATCCTCGAGCCCGACTCCCTCGCCCTCGCCGACGAGTGCGGCAATACGGAGCAGCGGGTGGACCAGTTGCAGACGGCGATCACCCGGCTCGAGGACTCGGGCGCCGTGATCTACCTCGACGGCGGCCATTCGAACTGGCACCCCGCCTCCGAGATGGCCCCGCTGCTCACCAGCGCCGGCATCGACCGCGTGCGCGGCTTCGCGACCAACGTCTCGAACTTCAACACGACGGCGGACGAACGCCGCTACGCATCGGCACTCAGCTCGCTCGTCGGGGGCGCCCACTACGTGGTCGACACCTCCCGCAACGGCAACGGGTCCGACGGCGAGTGGTGCAATCCGTCGGGACGCGCCGTCGGCGACTACCCGAATCTCGACGACTCGGACTCGGTCTTCGACGCGAACCTGTGGATCAAGACTCCGGGTGAGAGCGACGGGCCGTGCAACGGCGGGCCGGCCGCAGGAGTCTGGTGGCCCGAAGGGGCGATCGCGCTCACCTCGGACTGACGGCACGTCACCGGAAAGCGAATACCGTTCTCATCGGATTGGTACGATCGCTCCATGGACAGCAACCAGACGCCTCGCTACGCCGTTGTCATCGACGATGACTCCGACATCCGCCAGCTGCTCGTCGACGTGCTCACGCAGGCCGGGTTCCAGGCCATTCCGACCAGCAACGGTCTCGACGGGCTGGCGGCCGTGCGCACCTTCGATCCGATCGTGACCACGCTCGACGTGAACATGCCCGGCATGGACGGGTTCGAGACTGCGAAGAGGATCCGGGCGTTCAGCTCCACCTACATCGTGATGCTCACCGCACTCGAGGAGGAGATCGACACCCTGCAGGGGCTCGATTCCGGCGCAGACGACTACCTGGTCAAGCCGTTCCGCCCGCGGGTTCTCCGCGCCCGCATCGAGGCGATGCTCCGCCGCCCCCGGTCGATTCCGACGGGGCCGACGACCGCCCCGGCCGACCAGCCCGCTCTGCAGCAGCCCGCCGTCGCGCCGGCCAACGTGCCGCCTGCCTACGTGCCGCCCGCCTACTCGGCGCCTGGCTTCGCGGCACAGCAGCCGGTCGCAATCGGCGCCATCGACGCCGTGCCCGTCGCCGGGCCGCCCGCCACGCACAGCGCGGAGCCCGCAGCCGCGACCCAGTTCCCGCCCGCGGCGCCCCAGGCACCGCCGGCCGTCGCCCCGTTCTCGTTCACCGAGGGCGGATGGATCTCGCACAACGGGCTCTGGCTCAATGTCGAGACCCGGGTCGTGCGCCGCGACGATGTGGAGGTGGAGCTCACCCGCAGCGAGTTCGACCTGTTGGCAGCCATCCTGCAGTCGAGCCGCCGGGTACGCACGAAGCCCGATCTCGCCCTGCTGCTGCGTGGTGAGAGCTACGTGACCAGCCACCTCATCAGCGAGTCCGACAAACGGGCCATCGAGGTGCACATGGCGAACCTGCGCAAGAAGCTCGCCGACAATGTGAACCAGCCGCGCTGGATCGAGACCGTGCGGGGCGTCGGCTACCGTCTGACGGCGCCGGACGGCGCCTGAGCGCGAATCCCCGACGCCGCGGGCGGAGCGGCTAGACCTTGTAGCCGCGTTGGCGCTGGACCACCTTGATCAGCATGGTGAAGGTCTGCAGGCCGGTGATCGCGCCCAGGATGGGCCAGCCGATCCAGAGGATCGTCGACTGGACCATGGTGTCCAGCTGGAACCAGGTGAAGACGAGCGCGGCGGCGGAGAACAGCAGCACCACGATCGGCACGAGGAAGCCGTTGCCCGACCCGCGTTCCGCCTTGGCCTGGGCCGCCCAGTTGTCGACCTGCTTGCGGCTGAGGAACTTGGTCCAGGCTCGGAAGAAGTGCCCGAGTCGCACCCACATGTAGATCTCTGCGGGGACGATCAGGGCGGCGAACAGCACGTCGCGGTAGTTGACGTTCTTCATGGACACGGCGGTGCGCACGTTCAGGGCCGTCGCGATCACCGGCGGTATCAGCCAGATCGGGCTGAAGACGAAGGCACTGATGGAGATCGATGCGATCAGCAGCACGATGAACATCAGGCGCGAGAAGGCGTTGACCGCCATCGACAGGTTCTCGAACCAGCGCAGGCGGAGGTTGGGGTGGAACGGCTGGCCCTTGGTGTCACCGCGCTGACCCGGCCACATCAACTCGATCGCCCCGAAGTTCCACTTCACCTGCTGGGCGTCAAGACCGCGCAGCGTGGTCATGCCGCCGACGTCGGCGCGGGCCATCGCGCTGATCTTGGTGAGGAATCCGGCGCTCTTGATCTGCAAGGAGAGAAGCGAGTCCTCCACCTCGCTGTCCTTCACCCAGGGGGTGGACTGGTGGTTGTCGGTCATGGCCTGGCGCAGGGCCAGGGTGGAGAAGATGGAGAACTGGCCGCCCAGTACCGCCATGTTGCGGCCACGCAGCATGTTCTGCATGTTGAACGCGGCGAACTGCGCGCGCTGCCCCGCGATGAGGAACGGCGCGACGGCGCCTGTGAACGGCGAGTCGTCGATGCTGAAGATCGCCGAGATGCCGCCGATCCGGGTATCCGACGCGATCTCGGCCTCGAGGTTCTTCACCGCGTCGACTTCGGCCGTGGTGTCGCCGTCGACGCCGAGAAGGTAGTCGCAGGCCTCGACGAGTGTGTAGCCGTAGTTGAGCGCCCCGACCTTCTTGTCCTTGTTCGTGCCGATGTCGTGCACGTACACCTCGGTGAACTGCTCCTCGCCGTCGACGACCCGGGTGTGCGGGCCGGCGTACGCGCTCGCGATCTCGATGGTGCGGTCGGAGGTGTTGTTGGCGATGACGTGGATCACGTCGGGGATCCGGGACTGCGCGAGCAGAGACTCGAGCACCGCGGCGATCGACTCCTCCTCGTTGTACGCGGGGATCACACAGCCGATCGTGGGGCGGTAGGCCGACATCGACTCCACGGAGGAGGCGAACTCGCTGCCGTCGTGCTCGTAGTCGACGGTGTCGAAGTCGGCCGCGCCGTTGATATAGCTCGTCATGGTGATCCCCCGTGGTGAGTGGTGCCCGGCCGAATCGGCCGTTGTCTAGAGTCTGCGGGGGCGACCTCAGGACCACCTCGCGCGAATAGTCAGCATCGTCCAAGGATTCGCTCAAGTCGCCGATACCGCCGGATCCCCACCGCAGACTGGAGCCATGAACATTCCGTCCCACATCACGCGCCCGGCGCGTACCGCCGTGCTCGGCGGCCTTCTCGCGGCTTCCGCGCTCCTGCTTTCCGGCTGCGGCGCGGCTCCTTTTGCCGATGGTGCGGCCGAGACCCCGACCGCCACCGCCCCCGCGGAGATCGTGAGCATCACGAACGACCTCGCCGCCGGATCGACCCGGCGCGAGCTCACCGCCGGCGACATCGCCCTCAGCGTGGACTACTGGTCCGACCTGAGCATGGACCGCTGGACCCCGGGCGCTGGCAAGCCGCTCAGCCTGTCGCTGTCGGCCGCTCTCGGCACCGACCAGGGCCAGAGTGTCTACCTCTCGAAGGTGACCGTTGTGGCATCCGTGACAGGCCCGGACGGCACACTCCCCGCGCCCGAACCGATTGTGGACGCATCGACGATCCCGCTCGGCTACCTCGTGAAGGCCCCGTACAGCTACAGCCAGAGCTACGTGCTTCCGGCTGTCGACCCGGCCGCCACGGAGATCGTCCTCAATATCAAGTACGAGCTGCTGCTGCAGACCACCCCCACGTCGGCCGAGTACGCGAAGCAGACCGCCCTGGACACGCTGACCATCGCGCTCACCCCCGGCGCCTGATTCCACGAAGACGGGCGATCAGGCATGTCGGGGTGTCAGCTCGCCCGGGGCGGCTCGGGAACCTCGGCGATCCGGGCGACCTCGATGGACTCGGATCCGGACGCCTCCGTCTGCTTGAGTGCGAGCGCAGCGGCTTCCAACAGGCCTGTGTACGAATAGCCGGAGGTCTTCGTCGACGCGACGCCGAAAGTGGCGATTGCCCGGATGCCCTCCGAGGACTCCACCGGCGCCTCCGCCAGCGCGGTGTGGATACGCTCCGCCACCGCCCGTTCCTCGCCGATACCGGGCGGAGATGTCAGAACGGCGAAGCGCCGGGTGGACAGGGACGCGACGATGCTGGCGGTCGGCACGCTGTCCAAGGCGCTGCGCTCGACGGAACGGATCACCTTGTCGCCGAAGTCGTTGCCGAGCGCGATGTTGATGTGGTCGAGATTGTCGACGTCGAGAAGGACGAGCACAAGAGGGTCCTTGTTCGTCTCCGCGCGCCGCAACCAGTCGGAGGCTATAAGGGCGAACTGGCTGCGGCCGAGCACGGCCGTGCCGGTCCCACCGCGCTGCCCGTTCTTGCGCGTCGCCACCGCCTCCCACTGCAGCACCGAGAGGGAGATCGCGGCGAGGGTGAGGTACACGATGTTGATGAGAGTGGTTGTCGCGGTGCCGAATCCCTGCGTGAACTCGGTGCTTGCCTCTCCAGCGGCGAGGAATACGACGGTGCGGAGCGCGTAGTAGAGGGCGACCGCGCCGAAGACGACCGTGAGGATGCGCGCATTGATGCTGCGCCGGAGCACACCGCGCAGCGTCTCGGCACTGGCCAGGGCCGCGAATGCCGCGATCGCGATGAACATCGTCTCGCCACCCGCCCAGGAGCCGCCCTCGGCTCCTTCGACGATCACCGCGAGTCCGACCACCGCACTCCCGGCGCCCACGATCCACAGCAGGCTCTTCCGGTCGTTGTACGAGCGAAAGCCGGCCCACATGGCCCCGATGGCGAAACTGAGCGCCCCGTTGCCGATGCTGACGATCCACCACAGGTCGGGGGTGTACCCCCAGACGGCGTAGGCGATGGTGGCGAGCATGCCGGCGATGAAACCGAGACTCCACAGCCGGGAGGAGACGGAGTCGCGTCGGAGGATGGTGTTCAGCACGAAGGCGCCGCCGGCAGTGGCGACGACGAGTCCGCTGGCGTAGAGGAGCGTCTGGGTGTCGAGCATGTTCAGGCCCCCGGGGAGATCGGTAGTACGAGAGAGAAGGTGCTGCCGATCCCGAGCTGGCTGGATGCTGTCAGGCTGCCGCCGTGTCGTACAGCGATATCGCGGCTGATGGCGAGGCCGAGTCCCGAGCCGACCTCGGTCGAATTGCGCACGGCGTCCGTCCGGAAGTAGCGGTCGAAGAGGAGCTCGAGGTCGGCGGGCGGGACGCCCTCGCCGGTGTCCGTGACGCTGACCGTGATCGAGTCCGTGTCGATGAGGGTCGTCACCGCGATGGTGCCGCGGTCTCGGTTGTACTTGACGGCGTTCGTGAGCAGGTTGTCGATGACCTGGCGGATCCGCAGCGGGTCCGCCCGGGTGCTCGCGGGCCGGTCGATGTCGGAGATGATCGTGATACCGCGCTGCTCGGCCGACACCTCCGCGGCCTCGATCGCCTGCTGGATGATCCGGCCGACGTCGCAGGGCTCCAGCGTGATCGACACGGCGCTTGAGCCGTCGCTCGCCGTGTTCAACAGGTCCGTCACGAGGGAGAGCATCCGCTCGGAGTTGCGAACAGCCACCTCGAGCATCGCACGGGTGCGGTCCTCCAGTTCCGGCGCATCCGCTGCGAGTTCGACGTAGCCGAGGATCGAGGTGAGCGGTGTGCGCAGCTCGTGGGTCACCGACGCGACGAGCTCGTCACGGGAGCGCACGGCCTCCAGCTCGGCGGTGACGTTGCGGATGACGACCACTCCGCCGTCGATCTGGTCGCCCGCGCCGCGGGTATGGCGGGAGGTTGCCGAGTACGCCGCCCGCATGTCCCCGGGAGTGCCCACCCAGTAGACGACGTTCTCGTACTGCTCCCCCGCTATCGCCCGCACGTAGGGCATGTCGGACTCGCTGTAGGCGGTGAGCCGGTCGGTCTGGTAGATCGTCGGATTGATCACCGTCGTCGAAGCGAGGCCGGCCTCGGCCAGCGCGCGGCGATAGGCGGCGTTCTCCAGGGTGGGGGTGCCCTTGGTGTCGAACGCGACGACACCGAATTCGACGGCGTTGAGCACCGCGTCGAGCACATGCTCCTGTTTACGGGCCCGGGCAAGAGCGGAGTTCACCAGGGCGGACTGCTGCTGCAGCAGTCTCCGCTGGCTGTTGGAGCGCCTGCTGGTGGCATAGGTGGTGGTCGCGATGAAGATGAAGGTGAGAGGGAGGAGCACGAGACCGGGGAAGTCGAGAGGACTGAGCTCGCCGCCGCGGAAGATCCGCACGACCACGAGCGCGACGGTCGCGATGGCGACGCCGGCGAACGCCCCCGTGATGCCGAAGTTGCGCGCCATCCAGATGATGGGGAAGACCAGGAACAGGCCCGCTCCGAGAAGCGGCTCCGCCTCGCGCATGCCGACGATCGCAATGATGTCGAGTATGGGCAGTGCGATCGCCCAGCGCTTCGTCGCTGGCGACCAGGGGACCATGATCGCCACCCCGGTGAGCACGAACACGAGCAGGAGGGACCCGAAGAAGACCGGGTCCTGGAGCGATTCCGGGCTCACTCCGAAGACCACGGCGGCGAATGCGAGAAGCACCACCGAGATGAGCATCTGGCTGTTCAGGATGGACCGCCCGAGACGCGCGGAGCGCAGGGGAACGGTAGTAGCCGATGTCATAAAGTGAGAATACAGGACGGCCGCGCCTCCGGCTCGGAGGCGGCGACCTGCCGGGAACTACATTGCGAAGCCGAGAGCCCGCATCATGTCGCGGCCGTCGTCGGTGATCTTCTCCGGGCCCCACGGCGGCATCCACACCCAGTTGATGCGGAAGGCGTCGACGACGCCGTCGAGCGACTGCGCGGTCTGCTCCTCGAGCACGTCGGTGAGCGGGCACCCGGCGCTCGTCAGCGTCATGCTGATGATGAGCGCGTTGTTCTCGTCGTCCCAGGTGAGGTCGTAGATCAGACCGAGGTCGACGATATTGACCCCGAGCTCGGGGTCCATGACGTCTTTCAGCGCCTCCTCGACCTGGTCGAAGAGAGCGGGAGCGAGAGCGGTGGCCATGGCTCTACGCTACGTCTGCCGAGGTGAGAAAGCGATCGTAGCCCTCGTCCTCGAGGCGGTCGGCGAGTTCGGGGCCGCCCTCCTCCGCGACGCGACCGTCGACGAACACGTGCACGAAGTCCGGCTTGATGTAGCGCAGGATGCGGGTGTAGTGCGTGATGAGGAGCAGGCCGAGGCCGGTGTTCTCCTTGGCGCGGTTGACGCCCTCCGACACGATCTTGAGCGCGTCGACGTCGAGGCCGGAATCGGTCTCGTCGAGGATTGCGAAGGTCGGCTTGAGCAGCTCGAGCTGGAGGATCTCGTGGCGCTTCTTCTCGCCGCCGGAGAAGCCCTCGTTCACGTTGCGCTCCGCGAAGGTCTTGTCCATGCGGAGGTCGGTCATCGCCTGCTTGACCTCCTTGAGCCAGGGACGCAGTGCCGGGGCGTCGCCCTCGATGGCCGTCTTGGCGGTGCGGAGGAAGTTGGAGACCGTGACGCCGGGGATCTCGACCGGGTACTGCATGGCGAGGAAGAGACCCGCGCGGGCGCGCTCGTCGACGCTCATGGTGAGCACCTCGACGCCGTCGAGCGTGACGGAGCCGCCCTCGACATGGTACTTCGGGTGTCCGGCGATCGTGTACGCGAGGGTGGACTTGCCGGAGCCGTTCGGGCCCATGATGGCGTGGATTTCTCCCTCGGCGATCGACAGGTCGACGCCCTTAAGAATCTCTTTCGTTCCCTGCTCGGTCTCGACGCTGACGCGGAGATCTTTGACTTCAAGTACTGACATGTTGTTTGTCCTAAACGGCGACGGAGTCGCTGTGGTCGATCGGGGTGGGGTCGATGAACACGTCGCCATCGACTATGGAGACTGTGTAGACGGGGACCGGCTCGTAGGCCGGGAGCGTGAGGGGCTTGCCGGTGGTGAGCTCGAACTTCGAGCCGTGCGCCCAGCACTCGAGCGTGTCGTCCTCGACGAAGCCCTCGGACAGCGAGATGTCGCCGTGCGTGCAGGTGTCGCCGAGGGCGTGCACCGCGCCGGCGGAGTCCATCACCACGGCGATCGGCTTGCCCTCGACCACGACGCGGAGGGCGGCGCTCGGCGACAGCTCCGCCGTGGAGCAGACCTTGGTTGCGGGAGCCACTACTCTGCTCCCCCGGTGCTGCGGTCGAGCTCGTCGTCGATCGAGGCCTGGAGGCGCTGCTCGAGCTCGGGCTTGCCGATCTTCTGGATGATCTCGGTGAGGAAGCCGAGCACAACGAGGCGACGCGCCTCCTGCTCGGTGATGCCGCGCGCCTGCAGGTAGAAGAGCTGCTCGTCGTCGAAGCGCCCGGTGGCGCTGGCGTGGCCCGCTCCGAGGATGTCGCCGGTCTCGATCTCGAGGTTCGGGATGGAGTCGGCACGGGTGCCCTCGCTCAGCACCAGGTTGCGGTTCTGCTCGTAGCTGTCGGTGCCGGCGGCCTCGCTGCCGATGAGCACGTCGCCGACCCAGACGGTGTGGGCGCCGACGCCCTGGAGCGCGCCCTTGTAGTTGACGCGCCCCTTCGTGTTCGCGCCCTCGTGGTGCATGTAGACACGCTGTTCCAGGTGCTGGCCGGCATCCGCGAAGTAGACGCCGTACAGCTCGCCATCCGCGCCCTCGCCCGAGAGCGCGACCGACGGGTTGACCCGCACGACCTTGCCGCCGAGCGACACGACCACGTGGCGGAAGGTCGCATCGCGGCCGACCGTTGCGAAGTGGGTGGCGAGGTGGACCGCGTCATCCGCCCATTCCTGCACGGAGACGACGGTGAGGTGCGCGCCGTCCTCGACGACGATCTCCACGTTCTCGGTGAGGGCCGCCGGGCCGCTGTTGAGCAGGATGACCGTGCCGTTGCTGTGGCGCGTGCCGGTGATCACGGTGTGCGCCGCACGAGCGGTCGTGCCGAGCGTGGAGCGCGAGATGGTGATCTCGGAGTGCTCCTCCCCCGTCACGGTGACCGCGAGGGCCTGCTCGAAGGCATTCCAGGCGTTCGCCGACGCCTTCTCCTCGGCCTGCCCCGCGATGCCGATGCGGGCGTCTGTGCGGGCGACCCACTCGGCGACCGCGCCATCCGCTGTCTCGATCGCGAACTCGTACGGCGAGCCGTCGAGTTCTCCGTCGATCAGCGGGCGCACGAGGTCGACGGGCGTGAGCTTCCACTCGGCCTCGCGGCCGGTGACGTCGGGGTGCTCGCTCGGCACATTGGACTTGAACCGTGCGGAACGGGTCTGGACGGGCACGAATGCGCCCTCCGCGGTGCCCCATCCGCCGTCGCTGTGCGCCTTCGCGCCGTGCTGTGCTGCCTGAGGCTCTGCGGGTGTAACGGGTGTAACGACTGACATTTAGCCGACGCTGCCTTCCATGCTCATCTCGATGAGCTTGTTGAGTTCGAGGGCGTACTCCATCGGCAGTTCGCGCGCGATGGGCTCGATGAATCCGCGGACGATCATGGCCATGGCCTCGTCCTCCGGCATGCCGCGGGACTGCAGGTAGAACAGCTGCTCAGCGCTGACGCGCGAGACGGTGGCCTCGTGGCCAAGCTGCACGTCGTCGACGCGGATGTCGATGGCCGGGTAGGTATCGGACCGCGAGATCGTGTCGACCAGCAGAGCGTCGCAGCGCACGGTGTTGGCGGAGTGGTGCGCGGCGGCATCCACCCGCACCTCGCCGCGGTAGCCCGCACGGCCGCCGCCCCGGGCGATCGACTTGGAGACGATCGAGCTCGTGGTGTACGGGGCCATGTGGATCATCTTCGCGCCGGCGTCCTGGTGCTGGCCCGGGCCCGCGAAGGCGACGGAGAGCGTCTCGCCCTTGGCGTGCTCGCCGACGAGGTAGATGGACGGGTACTTCATCGTCACCTTGGAGCCGATGTTGCCGTCGATCCACTCCATGGTGGCGCCCTCGTGCGCGATGGCGCGCTTGGTGACGAGGTTGTAGACGTTGTTCGACCAGTTCTGGATCGTCGTGTAGCGGACGCGGGCGTTCTTCTTCACGATGATCTCGACCACGGCAGAGTGCAGCGAGTCGCTCTTGTAGATCGGGGCGGTGCAGCCCTCGATGTAGTGAACGTAGGAGCCCTCGTCGGCGATGATCAGGGTGCGCTCGAACTGGCCCATGTTCTCGGTGTTGATGCGGAAGTAGGCCTGCAGCGGGATCTCGACGTGGACGCCCTTGGGCACGTACACGAAGGAGCCGCCCGACCACACGGCGGTGTTGAGCGCGGCGAACTTGTTGTCGCCGGCCGGGATCACCGTGCCGAAGTACTCCTCGAAGATCTCGGGGTACTCCTTGAGGGCGGTGTCGGTGTCCAGGAAGAGAACACCCTGCGCCTCGAGCTCCGCGTTGATGGTGTGGTAGACGACCTCGGACTCGTACTGGGCGGCGACGCCGGAGACGAGGCGCTTGCGCTCGGCCTCGGGGATACCCAGCTTCTCGTAGGTGTCCTTGATGTCGTCCGGGAGGTCTTCCCAGGTCTGCGCCTGCTTCTCGGTGGAGCGGACGAAGTACTTGATGTTGTCGAAGTCGATGCCGGAGAGATCGGCACCCCACGTCGGCATCGGCTTCATGCCGAAGAGTTTGAGGCCCTTGAGGCGGTTCTTGAGCATCCACTCGGGCTCGCTCTTGAGATTCGAGATGTCGGTGACGACTTCCTCGTTGATTCCACGGCGCGCGGAGGCGCCAGCGGCGTCGGAGTCCGACCAGCCGAACTCGTACTGTCCGAGACTGTTGAGTTCCGGGCGATCGATCAGCACGTCAGTCATAGTTACCTCTTTCCTACCGCAGTCAACCAAGGTGGCCGCAGCGGTATTCCGTCACGCAGCAATATCCGAGGAGTTTCTCGAGGGGAAGTCGAAGCGAGCGGGTGCCCGTCGGGTGATTGATCACCACTGGCCTGCTTAGACTTGAACCAGTACTCCCGACAGTGGGCTGCGTTCTGTGAACCTGTCGATCTTACAAGGAGTCGCCGCAAATAACAGGAGGAACCGCTGTGAAACCCGCCGCGCCCGTGTCTACATCGCTCTGGTCGCGTCTCACCAGCAGACTGCCCACCACGATCGACGCCCGCGTGCGCTTCACCGCCTGGGCCTCGCTGGCCGTGCAGCTCCTCCTCATCGGCACCGGCGGCGCCGTGCGACTCACGGGCTCCGGGCTCGGCTGCCCCACTTGGCCGGAATGCGTCCCCGGCTCCCTCACCAATACGCCCGAGATGGGCATCCACGGACTGATCGAGTTCGCCAACCGGGCGCTCACCGGCGTGGTAGTCGTCATCGCGATCCTCGCCTTCCTCGCCGTGATCCGGATGCGCGCCCAGCGCCGCGACCTCTTTGTGCTCACACTGCTGCAGGGGCTGAGCATCCCGCTCCAGGCGGTGATCGGCGGGATCACCGTTCTCACCGGCCTCAACTCCTACATCGTCGGTCTGCACTTCGTGGTGTCGATCGTGCTCGTGGCGCTCACGGCGACACTGGTGTTCCGCGTCTACTACGGACCCCGCGGCACGCGCGTGGCGATGCCGGTCTGGTACACCGCCCTCACCCACGCCGCCTCGCTGCTCGTGGCCGTGACCGTCGTCGTCGGGATCCTGACCACCGGGTCCGGACCGCATGCCGGCGACATCGACACGCCGCGCAACGGTCTCGACTCCGAGCTGCTGCAGCACCTCCACAGCTGGCCCGCGTACGCCACCCTCGGCGCGACGGTGCTGCTCGTCCTCGGCGCGTACACCCTCGGCAGCGCGAGCGCCCGGCTGCGCAGGTTCGTAACCATCCTGTTCGCCGTGGAGCTGGTGCAGATCGTGGTGGGCATCACGCAGGCCCGCCTGGGACTCCCGGAGCTGCTCGTCGGCATCCACATGGTTCTCGCCGGCGCGCTCGTGGGTGCGATGACCGCGGTGGTGCTCTCGTTGCGCAGCTCGGGCGAGGGCCGCGCGGCAACCGCAGACGACGCCGCGCTGGCCGACGTCGCCCGCTGACCCGCGGATCCGGCGCCTCTCCCCCGGCGCCGCTGGCCGGCGGTCACCCCGTCGCGCCGTAACGGCCCCCGGTCGCGCGCTGCCCCTCCGTCCTGCGCCCCTTCGTCCCTGCGACCTTCCGTCTTGCGCCCCTTCGTCCCTGCGCCCTTCCGTCCTGCGCCCGTTCGTCCCTGATCCATTTCGGAATTTCAGGACAACCGGGCACGGCACCGTCCCGCAACCGCGCGAATACGGGTCCGGGATGCGCATGCCCGTCAGCAAGTCCTGAATTTCCGAAAGGTTCCGAAAGGTTCCGAAGGATTCCGGAGGTCGGAGGAGGTCGGGCGCGGGAGTGCGGGTGCCCAGGCGCGGTCTCGAAGGAGGATGCGGGGCTACGCCGACGGCGAGGAGTGGCAGCGTCAGGCAGCCGTCGCCCGCGCCCCTTCGCCTCCGCTTTCCTTCGGAAAATCAGGACAATCGGGCAGGTCAACGGCCCGCTACCCCGCCGTCATGGGACAGGGATAGGTATGCCCCGCCGCGAGTCCTGAATTTCCGAAGGGATCCGAAGGGTGCCGAGGGGTGCCGAAGGGATCGGGAGGCTGCCGGAGGTGCAGGCGGAGGCCGGGTGCGGGCGCGGAGCGCGGAGCGCGGAACGCGGGTGCGGCTAGAAGGGGAGCAGGGGGTCTATGCCGACGGCGAGGAAGAGCAGCGTCAGGTAGCTGATCGAGCTGTGGAACACGCGCATCGGCGTGACCTTGTCGTGGCGGATGGCCTGGCCGTAGAGACGGTGCGACTCGTAGATGAACCAGGCACCGGCGACGGCGGCGATCACGGTGTACAGGACGCCCATGTCGGCGACCGGGATGAGCAGCAGCGAGCAGACGACCGTGGCCCAGGCATAGAGGATCACCTGGAGGCCCACGATGGTGCGGCCGCGCACGACGGCGAGCATCGGGACGCTCGCGGCCTGGTACTCGTCGCGGTACTTCATCGACAGCGGCCAGTAGTGCGGGGGCGTCCAGAGGAAGACCACGCCGAAGAGGATCACCGGCGCCCAGGTGAGCGAGCCGGTGACGGCGGCCCAACCGATGAGCACGGGGAAGCAGCCGGCGATCCCGCCCCAGATGATGTTCTGCGAGGTGCGGCGCTTGAGCCAGAGCGTGTAGACGAAGACGTAGACGAGGATGGCGACCAGCGACAGCGCGGCGGCCAGCAGGTTCGTGAAGACGGCGAGCCAGACGATGGAGCCCAGGCCGATCACCCAGGCGAAGACGAGGGCCTCGCGGTCGCTGAGCTCGCCGGTGACGAGGGGGCGCTTCTGGGTGCGCTTCATCAGGCGGTCGATGTCGCGGTCGATGTAGCAGTTGAAGGCGCTGGCCGATCCGGCGCTGAGGGATCCGCCGATGAGGGTGGCGATGACGAGCCAGAGCGACGGGAGCCCGTTCTGCGCGAGGATCATGACCGGGGCGGTGGTGACGAGCAGCAGTTCCACCACTCGCGGCTTGGTCAACGACACGTACGCCTTCGCCTTGCGGGCAAAACCGATGCGACCGCTGGTTGGGCGGCTTTGTACGGCTACGTCCATGACTCCTCAATCGATTGCGGATAACTCCATCGTCGATTCTAGCGAACGGATGGGGCCGGAGTTGCTGGGTGTGTCTTGCAAGGCCCCCCGGACGGACCACACACTCCCTATACTTGAAATGCTTGCCACCCGTCGGCAATCACTCAGACTGCACACAGTGTGGGCATGTCTATGTTCAGCCGCGGGTATGCCGATGACGCCAGTTCTCTCCCGACAACGTGTCCCGTGACACGCGTCGGAGGGCACCAGTGTCACCTAGGACAGAAGCAAGCGAACACAACCTCTCCGCAGTGGTCGCTCTGATCTACTGCTGTGCAATATGAAGGGTCATCAAACACGTGGCAGCTTTCCAGTGGGATTCCATCGATAACAAGGCAGTAGACACCGCCCGCATTCTCGCGGCGGATGCCGTGGAGAAGGTTGGAAACGGTCACCCTGGCACCGCAATGAGCCTTGCCCCCGCGGCCTACCTCCTCTTCCAGAAGATCATGCGCCGCGACCCGAGCGACAACGAGTGGATCGGACGCGACCGCTTCATCCTGTCGGTCGGCCACAGCTCGCTCACCCAGTACATCCAGCTCTACTTCGGCGGCTACGGCCTCGAGCTCGACGACCTCAAGGCGCTGCGCACCTGGGGCTCGCTCACTCCCGGGCACCCGGAGTACGGCCACACCGACGGCGTCGAGATCACGACCGGCCCGCTCGGCCAGGGACTCGCATCCGCTGTGGGCTTCGCCTACGCCGCCCGCTACGAGCGCGGCCTGTTCGACCCCGCCGCGGAGCCGGGCACCAGCCCCTTCGACCACTTCATCTACACGATCGCCGGCGACGGCGACCTGCAGGAGGGCGTCACCAGCGAGGCCTCCTCGCTCGCCGGCCACCAGGAGCTCGGCAACCTCATCGCGATCTACGACTCCAACCAGATCTCGATCGAGGACGACACCAACATCGCCTTCACCGAGGACGTGCACGCCCGCTACCTGGCCTACGGCTGGGACGTTCGTGTCGTCGACTGGAAGAAGACCGGCGAGTACGTTGAGGACGTCGCCGAGCTGAACGAGGCCATCGAGGCCGCCAAGGGCGTCACCGACAAGCCGTCGCTGATCATCCTCAAGACGATCATCGGCTGGCCGAGCCCGAAGAAGCAGAACTCCGGCAAGATCCACGGCTCGGCGCTCGGCGCCGAGGAGCTCGCCGGCGTCAAGTCGGTTCTCGGCTTCGACCCGGAGAAGACCTTCGACGTCGCCCCCGAGGTCATCGCGCACACCCGCCTCGCCATCGAGCGCGGCCAGGCGCAGCACGCAGAGTGGAACGAGCAGCTCGAGGCGTGGGCCACCGCCAACCCCGACAAGAAGGTGCTCCTCGACCGCATCCTCACGGGCGACCTGCCCGAGGGCGTCGACGAGGCGCTCCCCGTGTTCGAGGCCGGCACCGAGGTCTCCACCCGCGCCGCGTCCGGCAAGGTCATCAACGCCCTCGCCGGCGTGATCCCCGAGCTCTGGGGCGGCTCCGCCGACCTCGCCGAGTCGAACCTCACCACCATCAACGGCGCGGGATCCTTCGTGCCCGAGAAGTGGTCGACCCACGAGTGGTCGGCAAGCGCGACCGGCCGTGTGCTGCACTTCGGCATCCGCGAGCACGCCATGGGCGCGATCCTCAACGGCATCGTGCTGCACGGCAACACCCGCCCCTTCGGTGGAACCTTCCTGATCTTCAGCGACTACATGCGTCCGGCCGTGCGCCTCGCCGCGCTGATGAAGGCACCCGCCATCTACGTCTGGACCCACGACTCCGTGGCCCTCGGCGAGGACGGCCCCACCCACCAGCCGATCGAGCAGCTCGCGACCCTGCGCGCCATCCCCGGACTCGACATCGTGCGCCCCGGCGACGCGAACGAGACCGCGTGGGCCTGGAAGACGATCCTCGAGCGCCGCAACGGACCCGCCGGAATCGCACTGACCCGCCAGAACATCCCCGTGTTCGCACGCGGCGAGGGCGACGCCAGCGGCGAGGTCTTCGCCTCGGCGAAGAACGTCGCCAAGGGCGCGTACGTTCTGGCCGAGGCTCCGAACGGAACCCCCGACGTGATCTTCATCGCGACGGGCTCCGAGGTGCAGATCGCCGTCGAGGCGCGCGAGGTGCTGAAGGCCGAGGGCGTGAACGCCCGCGTCGTGTCGGCTCCGAGCCTCGAGTGGTTCGAGGAGCAGACCGCCGAGTACCGCGAGTCGGTTCTCCCCGCGTCGGTCACCGCCCGCGTCTCGATCGAGGCGGGCATCAGCCTGACCTGGGACAAGTACGTCGGCGACGCCGGCCGCAGCGTATCCATCGAGCACTTCGGCGCATCCGCCGACTACAAGACGCTGTTCCGCGAGTTCGGTATGACCACCGAAGCCGCTGTCGCCGCCGCGAAGGACTCGCTCGCAGCCGTCTGAGTTTCTTCAGACAGCCGCTGAGCCAACGAGAAAAACTAGTAGAAGAGAAGACACATGACGAACACCACCCCCACCGCTGCCCTCTCCGCAGCCGGAGTCAGCATCTGGCTCGACGACCTCTCCCGTGAGCGCATCTCCACCGGCGGTCTCGAGAAGCTCATCGCCGAGCGCAACGTCGTAGGCGTCACCACGAACCCGACGATCTTCGCCAGCGCACTGGCCAAGGGCGAGGCCTACGACGAGCAGGTCGCCCAGCTCGCCAAGGCCGGCACGAGCGTGACCGACGCCGTGTTCGAGATCACCACGGACGACGTCGCCGCAGCCAGCGACATCTTCCGCTCGATCTACGACAGCACGAAGGGCTTCGACGGCCGCGTCTCGATCGAGGTCGAGCCCGGCTTCGCGCACGACGCAGCATCGACCATCGCGCAGGCGAAGCAGCTCTGGGCCAAGGTCGACCGCCCGAACGCGCTCATCAAGATCCCGGCGACCGTCGAGGGCCTCGAGGCGATCACCGAGACGATCGGCGCCGGCATCAGCGTCAACGTCACGCTGATCTTCAGCCTCGAGCGCTACCGCGACGTCATCAACGCCTACCTCGCCGGACTCGAGAAGGCCAAGGCCGCGGGAATCGACCTGTCGACCCTGCACTCGGTCGCCTCGTTCTTCGTGTCGCGCGTCGACTCCGAGATCGACAAGCGCCTCGAGGCCGTCGGAACCGACGAGGCCAAGGCGCTCAAGGGCAAGGCGGGCGTCGCGAACGCCCAGCTCGCCTACGAGGTCTACGAGGCCGCGTTCGAGACCGAGCGTGCACAGGTCCTCCTGGCCGCCGGCGCGAACAAGCAGCGCCCCCTCTGGGCGTCCACCGGCGTCAAGGACCCCGCCGTGCTCGACACCACCTACGTGGTCGAGCTCGTCGCGGCCGACGTCGTGAACACCATGCCGGAGAAGACCCTCGAGGCCACCTTCGACCACGGCGTCATCGCCGGCGACTCGATCACCGGCTCCTACGCCGCGGCAGGTGCCGTCCTCGACGCCGTCGCCGCACAGGGCATCTCCTACGACGAGGTGACCGCGCTGCTCGAGAAGGAGGGCGTGGAGAAGTTCATCGTCTCCTGGAACGAGCTGCTCGACACCGTGACCGCGGCGCTCGAAGCCGCAAAATGAGTGCAAAGATCGCGGTGAGCGGGGCGGCCCAGGAGGCCGTCTCGCGCACCGTCCCGCAGCTGGTGAGCGACCTCGTCGCGAGCCGGATCACGGGAGGGGACGCCTCGTTGTGGGGCACGGACGCTGAGGCCGAGGCGGGCAACCGCCTCGGCTGGACCCAGTCCGTCTCGGTCTCCACGCCGCTCGTCGCGGAGATCCTCGCCCTGCGCGAGGAGCTCCGCGCGGCCGGCGTGAACCACTTCGTTCTCGGCGGGATGGGCGGATCCTCGCTCGCCCCCGAGGTGATCACCCGCACCGAGGGCGTCGAGCTCACGGTGCTGGACGCCACCGACCCCGGCCAGGTTCTCTCGGCGCTCTCCGACCGCCTCGAGACGACCGCCGTGGTCATCTCGTCGAAGTCCGGCGGGACCACCGAGACCGACAGCCAGAAGCGGGTCTACGAGAAGGCCTTCCGCGACGCGGGGATCGATCCGACCGACCGCATCGTCGTCGTGACCGACCCGGGCTCGCCGCTCGACGTCGCCGCACGCGCCGACGGATACCGCGTCTTCAACGCCGACCCCACCGTGGGCGGCCGCTACTCCGCGCTGACCGCGTTCGGCCTCGTGCCCTCCGGGCTCGCCGGCGTGGACATCCAGCAGCTGCTCGACGAGGCCGACGCCATGTCGTACTCCCTCGCGCTCGACGAGCCGGGCAATCCCGGCCTCGTGCTCGGCGCCGCGATCGCCGGGGCCGTCCCGCTCAAGGACAAGCTCGGCATCGTCTCCGATGGCACGCACATCGTGGGCCTCGGCGACTGGATCGAACAGCTCGTCGCGGAGTCGACCGGGAAGATCGGCCGGGGCATCCTCCCCGTCGTGCTCACCCCCGACGCCCCCGAGCTCGCCGAGACGCCTGCCGACCTGCAGGTCCTCCGCCTGGTAGCCGACTACAAGGCGACGGAGCACCTCAACGAGGGCGACATCGAGATCACCGGAACCCTGGGCGCGCTGCTGCTCACCTGGGAGTACGCGGTGGTCGTCGCCGGACGCCTGCTGGGGATCAACCCCTTCGACCAGCCCGACGTGGAGTCCGCGAAGACCGCCACGCGCGGCCTGCTCGACGCACGCCCGGAGCCGCTCGCCCCCGCCTTCATCGACGGGGGTATCGAGGTGCGCGGAACCGCGGGCGTCGTGGCCGGGGTCTCCGACCTCGCCGGCGCCGTCGCATCCGCTCTCGCCCAGCTGGGCGGCGACGGCTACGTCTCGGTCCAGGCCTACCTGGACCGCGTGAGGAACCCGGAGCTGGAGGCAGTACGCAACACCCTCGCCGCCCGTGCCGGTCGCCCCGTGACCTTCGGCTGGGGACCCCGGTTCCTGCACTCCACCGGACAGTTCCACAAGGGCGGCCCCGCCGTCGGCGTCTTCATCCAGATCACCGAGATCTCCGATGTCGACCTCGAGATCCCCGAGCGTCCGTTCACTTTCGGTACTCTCATCCAGGCGCAGGCTGCCGGCGACGCGAGCGTGCTCGCCGACCACGGCCGTCCCGTACTGACCATCACCCTCACCGACTCGAGCGAGCAGCTTCCCGCGCTCATCGCTGCGCTGAGCTAGAAGCACTTCACAAGCACCAAGGAGCTGCATGTCCCCCGTGGATATCACACCGGAATTCAACCCGCTTAGAATTCCATCCGACCGACGACTCAACCGAATCGCCGGCCCCAGCGCACTCATCATCTTCGGAGTGACAGGCGACCTGTCGCGCAAGAAGCTGATGCCGGCGGTGTACGACCTCGCCAACCGCGGCCTGCTCCCCCCGGGCTTCGCGCTCGTCGGGTTCGCCCGCCGCGACTGGGAGGACCAGGACTTCGAAAAGGAGGTGTACGAGGCGGTCAAGCAGTACGCCCGTACCCCCTTCGACGAGGACGTCTGGCGCCAGCTGGCGCTCGGCATCCGCTTCGTCCAGGGCGAGTTCGACGACGAGGCCGCCTTCGAGCGCCTCAAGGAGACGATCGAGGAGCTCGACCGCGACCGGGGCACGATGGGGAACCACGCGTTCTACCTGTCGATCCCGCCGAAGTCGTTCCCGCAGGTCACCGAGCAGCTGCGCAACTCGGGCCTCGCCGAGCAGCAGGACGGCCACTGGCGCCGCGTCGTTATCGAGAAGCCCTTCGGCAGCGACCTCAAGACGGCTCGCGAGCTGAACGCGGTCGTCGAGTCGGTCTTCCCGCCCGACAGCGTGTTCCGCATCGACCACTACCTCGGCAAGGAGACGGTGCAGAACATCCTCGCGCTGCGCTTCGCCAACGAGATGTACGAGCCGATCTGGAACGCCAACTACATCGACCACGTGCAGATCACCATGGCCGAGGACATCGGAGTGGGCGGCCGCGCCGGCTACTACGACGGAATCGGTGCCGCGCGCGACGTCATCCAGAACCACCTCCTGCAGCTGCTCGCCCTCACGGCGATGGAGGAGCCCATCTCGTTCAACGCCGCAGACCTGCGCGCCGAGAAGGAGAAGGTGCTCGCCGCCGTCAAGCTGCCCGACGACCTGAGCCACTCGACCGCACGCGGCCAGTACTCCGGCGGATGGCAGGGCGGCGAGAAGGTCTCCGGCTTCCTCGACGAGGACGGCATGAACCCCGAGTCGCTGACGGAGACCTTCGCGGCCATCCGTCTCGACATCGGCACGCGCCGCTGGGCCGGAGTGCCCTTCTACCTGCGCGCGGGCAAGCGTCTCGGCCGTCGCGTCACGGAGATCGCAGTGGTCTTCAAGCGCGCCCCGCAGAACCTTTTCGCGGAGAGCCAGACCGGCACCCTCGGACAGAACGCGATCGTCATCCGCGTGCAGCCCGACGAGGGTGTGACCATCCGCTTCGGATCCAAGGTTCCCGGCGCCACCATGCAGGTGCGCGACGTGACCATGGACTTCGGCTACGGCCACGCCTTCACCGAGGCCAGCCCCGAGGCCTACGAACGCCTGATCCTCGACGTGCTGCTCGGCGACCCGCCGCTGTTCCCGCGTCACGAGGAGGTGGAGCTCAGCTGGAAGATCCTCGACCCGATCGAGGAGTACTGGGCGACGCAGGGCCAACCCGAACAGTACCGACCGGGCACCTGGGGACCGAAATCCGCAGACGACCTTCTAGCCCGCGACGGCAGAGTATGGAGACGACCATGATTGTCGACCTTCCCGACACCAACACCAGCAAGATCTCGAAGGCGCTCGTCAAGATCCGCGAGGAGGGCGGCGCTGTCGCCCTCGGACGCGTCCTGACGCTCGTCATCTCGACGAAGCTCGGCGAAGAAGAGGAAGCGATCGAGGCGGCGAACGACGCCTCGCGCGAGCACCCGATGCGCGTGATCGTGATCTCGACCGGCCAGTCCGACGACGAGGCCCGCATCGACGCGCAGATCCGCGTGGGCGGCGACGCCGGCGCGAGCGAGGTCATCGTGGTGCGCGCCTACGGCGATGCCGCGAGCGACCAGGAGGGTCTCGTCACCGGGCTCCTGCTGCCCGACGCCCCCGTCGTGGCCTGGTGGCCCGGCGTCGCGCCGGAGAACGCCGCGCAGTCGCCCCTCGGCGTCATCGCGCAGCGTCGCATCACGGATGCCGCGTCGAGCTCGAATCCCGCCGCCGCCCTCGTTCATGCTGCCGAGACCTACGCCCCCGGCGACACCGACTTCGCCTGGACGCGTCTGACCCTGTGGCGTGCCCAGCTCGCCGCGGTGCTCGACCAGCCGCCCTACGAGCCCGTGACCGGCGTCACCGTGCACGGTGCCGCCGACTCGCCCTCGACGGTGCTGCTCGCCGCGTGGCTGCAGCTCCAGCTGAAGATCGACGTCGACCTCGTGGTGACCAACAAGTCGCACGGGTCGAGCGGGATCCAGGGTGTTGTGCTCGAGCGCGCCAGCGGCAAGATCGAGCTGGAGCGCACCCTCGTGAACGTGGCCACCCTGGTTCAGCCGAACCAGCCGACCCACGACATCTCGCTGCCGCGTCGCAGCCTGCGCGACTGCCTCTCCGAGGAGCTCCGCCGTCTCGACCCGGACGACCTGTTCGGAGATGTCATCCGAAGTGGCCTCGGCCAGCTCGGCAAAGTCACACCCCACCTCCACACCGGTACGATCGCAGCAGTAAAGATCGACGACGAAACGGGAGTAGCCAGCGCATGACAGTAGGACGACGGGTGCTCGTACACCCAGACAAGCCGGCCCTCGCGGCATCGGTCGCGGCACGCTTCATCACGAAGATGGTGGACCTGCTCGACGAGTTTGGCGAGGCAACCGTCGTCCTCACGGGTGGCACGATGGGAAGCGGCGTCCTCGCCGCCATCAACGAGTCGCACGCGCGGGACAGCATCGACTGGAAGCGTGTTCACTTCTGGTGGGGCGACGAGCGGTGGCTCCCCCGCGGCGACGCGGAGCGCAACGAGACCCAGGCGCGTGAGGCGCTGCTCGACCACCTCGACCTCGACCCGAGCATGGTGCACGCGTTCCCCGCGTCCGACGACGGGATCGAGCTCGATGCCGCCGCGGAGCTCTACGCGCTCGAGCTGGCCGCACACGCCCAGGAGGGCGGGACCCTCCCCCGCTTCGACATCACCTTCCTCGGTGTCGGGCCGGACGGCCACATCGCCTCGCTGTTCCCCGAGCAGGCGGGCATCCGCGAGACGAGCGCCACGGTCATCTCCGTGCGCAACGCTCCGAAGCCCCCGCCCGAGCGGCTGTCGCTCACCCTCCCGGTGATCAACTCGTCGACTCGGATCTGGATGGTCCTCGCGGGCGCCGACAAGGCATCCGCTCTCGGGCTCAGCCTCGCCGGAGCCAGCATCAACGAGGTTCCCGCCGCGGGCGTCGAGGGGCGCCGCAGCACCCTGTACTACGTCGACCGCGAGGCCACGGCCGAGGTGCCGGAGAATCTCACCGCCACCGAGATCTTCTGGACGGCGGCCGACGCCACCGAGTAGTCCCTCGCAGCACGACGAAGGCCGGTACCCGCGCGGGTGCCGGCCTTCTGTCGTCTCGGGGCTGCCGAACGAAGTAGAACTCTCGGCGACGCCCCATCCCGCCGCATGTCCCGCCGCGGCCGGGCGGTTTCTCCTTCATTCGGCAGGAGGGCGGAAGGGCAGGGACGACGAACGGCCACCGCCCGGAGGCGATGGCCGTGCGTGCTGGCTCAGGTCAGGACGCGGTGCCGCGACGGGTGCGGAGCTGCGTGAGGGCCTCGCCCAGCAGGGACTCCGCCTCCTCCTCGGTGCGACGCTCCTTGACGTAGGCGAGGTGCGTCTTGTACGGCTCCAGCTTGGCGACCGACGGAGGGTTCTCCTTGTCGCGGCCGGCGGGGAGCCCGCTCTGCGGTGAATCGATCGTGATCGGGATCTCGTCGTCGGGGAGGTTCGCCGCGAAGTAGCGCACGGTCTCGTTTCCGAGTTCGTCCCAGTAGGAGACCTGCACACGCTCCGCGTGGTATCCGCGGTCCTGCTCACCCATCGGGCCTGCGCCCACACGCGATCCTCGAATCGCACTGCCTCCAGAAGCCACGATTTCCCCTCTTGCCTAGTTGGTTAGGAACCGTCGAACTTGGTGATCAGACCAAGAACCACGATGGATGTGATCCAGACGACTGCGAGGATCACGGTGATGCGGTTGAGGTTGCGCTCCGCGACGCCGGACGCGCCGAGGTTCGAGGTCACTCCCCCGCCGAACATGTCGGAGAGCCCGCCACCGCGACCGCGGTGCAGGAGGATGAGCAGCGTCAGCAGCAGACTCGTGATTCCGAGAACGACTTGCAACGCGACCTGGAGAATTTCCACGGAAAAAACCTTTCGAAGCGGCCTGTGGCCGAAAGTAGTATAACTGCGCTCAGGCACTACGAAGTAGCGCGGAGTTGAAAATCAGATGCCGACGTGCTTCTGGAAGCGGGAAATGCTCGCGAATTCGTCGAGGTCGAGGCTGGCCCCGCCGACGAGAGCTCCGTCGACGTTCGACTCGCGCATGAAGCCGGCGATGTTGGCCGCCTTGACCGAGCCGCCGTAGAGGATGCGGGTGGCGCCCGCGACGTCCTCGCCGAGCAGCTCCACCAGAGTCTCGCGGAGCTTGGCCGCGACCTGCTCGGCCTGCTCGGGGGTGGCTGCCTTGCCGGAGCCGATGGCCCAGACCGGCTCGTATGCGACGACGATGTCGACGGCGCCGCTGACGCTGGCGAGGGCGGCGCGCAGCTGGGCGACGGGCACAGCGCTGGGTCCGTGCTTCTCGAGGTCGTCGGCGGTCTCGCCGACGCAGACGACGGGCACCAGGTTGTGACGGAGGGCCGCCTCGACCTTGGCCGCGACCTGTGCGTCGTCCTCGTTGTGCAGCACGCGGCGCTCGGAGTGGCCGATGATCACGTACTGGCAGTCGAGCGCCTTGAGGAAGGCGCCGGAGATCTCGCCGGTGTACGCGCCGGAGTCGTGGGCCGAGAGGTCCTGGGCGCCGAAGGCCAGCTCGAGCTTGTCGGCGGCGATCAGCGTCTGCACCGAGCGGAGGTCGGTGAACGGCGGGAACACGGCGACCTCGGCGGAGCCGTAGTCGTGGCGGGCGTCCTTGAGGCTCCACGCCAGCTTCTGCACGAAGGCGATGGACTGCAGGTGGTCGAGGTTCATCTTCCAGTTGCCTGCGATGAACGGCACGCGCTTGTGCGCGGTGCCCGGTACTACTGCCATCCGAGGACCTCCAGTCCTGGCAGGCGCTTGCCCTCGAGGAACTCGAGGCTGGCGCCGCCGCCGGTAGAAATGTGACCGAACTGGTCGTCGGTGAAGCCGAGAGCGCGCACCGCCGCGGCGGAGTCGCCACCGCCGACGACCCCGAGGCCGTCGATCGTGGTCAAGGCCTCGGCGATGGCCTTGGTGCCTGCGGCGAAGGGCGCGAGCTCGAACACGCCCATCGGGCCGTTCCAGAACACGGTCTTCGATGCGGAGATGACCTCGGCGAAACGCGCTGCGGTGTCCGGGCCGATGTCCAGGCCGAGGCCGGAGGCGCCGAAGGGAGTCTCCTCGATGGCGTCGGCCGGGGTGGTGACGAACTCGGCGTCCGCTCCGAACTTCGAGGCCACCACGATGTCGGTGGGGATGACGATCTCGACGCCGAGCTCCGCGGCCTTCGCGAGGTAGCCGGTGACGTTCTCGATCTGGTCGGCCTCGAGCAGGCTGGCGCCCACCTTGTGGCCCTGGGCCGCGAGGAAGGTGAACAGCATGCCGCCGCCGATGAGGAGCGTGTCGACCTTGGGGAGCAGCGCGCCGATCACGGCGAGCTTGTCGGAGACCTTCGAGCCGCCGAGGACGACGGTGTACGGCGCCTCGGGCGTGCGGGTGAGGCGCTCCAGCACCTCGAGTTCGGCCTGGATGAGCAGGCCGGCGGCGCTGGGCAGCAGTTCGGCGACGTCGTAGACGCTCGCCTGCTTGCGGTGCACCACGCCGAAGCCGTCGGAGACGAAGGCGTCGGCCAGTGCGGCGAGCTCGGCGGCGAAGGCGCCGCGCTCGGCGTCGTCCTTGCTGGTCTCGCCCGGGTTGAACCGGAGGTTCTCCAGCAGGACGACGTCACCGTCGGCGAGTCCGGCGACGGACTCCTGCGCCGCGGAACCGACCGTGTCGCTCGCAAAACCGACGCCCTTGCCGAGCAGCTCGCTCAGTCGCTGCGCGACGGGGGCGAGGCTGTACTTGGCGTCCGGCGCGCCGTCGGGTCGCCCGAGGTGGGAGACGACGACGACACGTGCGCCGGAATTGATGAGGGCGTTGAGCGTGGGGAGAGAGGCGCGGATGCGTCCGTCGTCGGTGATCTGGCCGTCTTTCAACGGCACGTTCAGATCACAGCGGACGAGCACACGCGTGCCGGTCAGATCCCCGAGGCTCTCGATGGTGCGAAGCGACACGGTCTGTATTCCTTAGGGCCTAGAGGCGGTCGGCGACGTAGCTCGTGATGTCGACGAGACGGTTGGAGTAGCCCCACTCGTTGTCGTACCACGAGGCCACCTTGACCTGGTTGCCGATGACCTTGGTGAGGCCGGCGTCGAAGATCGAGGAGTGCGGGTCGCCCTGGATGTCGCTGGAGACGATCGGGTCCTCCGTGTAGCTGAGGATGCCCTTGAGGGGACCCTCGGCCGCCGCCTTGTAGGCCGCGTTCACCTCGGCCACGGTGACGGGGCGCGAGGCCTCGATGGTGAGGTCGGTGATCGAGCCGGTGATCACGGGCACGCGGAGCGCGTAGCCGTCAAGCTTGCCGACGAGCTCGGGGATGACGAGGCCGAGCGCCTTGGCTGCACCGGTCGACGTCGGGATGATGTTCGCGGCGGCGGCGCGTGCGCGGCGGAGGTCGCTGTGCGGGCCGTCCTGCAGGTTCTGGTCGGCGGTGTAGGCGTGGATCGTGGTCATGAGGCCACGCTCGATGCCGAAGTTGTCCATGAACACCTTCGCCAGCGGCGCGAGGCAGTTCGTGGTGCACGACGCGTTGGAGATGATGTCGTGGATGGCGGCGTCGTAGGTGCCCTCGTTGACGCCGAGGACGAGGGTCGCCACGTCGTCGCCCGTCGCGGGAGCGGAGACGATGACCTTCTTGGCGCCGGCCTCGATGTGCTTGCGCGCATCGGCGGACTTGGTGAAGCGTCCGGTCGACTCGATGACGACCTCGACGCCCAACTCGCCCCAGGGCAGCAGTGCGGGATCGCGCTCGGCGAGGACCTTGATCGGCTTGCCGTCGACGAAGATGGTGTCGCCGTCGACGGTGACGGTGGCGTCGAGACGGCCGCCGACGGTGTCGTACTTGAGCAGGTGCGCGAGCGCGGCAGGGTTGTCGAGGTCGTTCACGGCGACGATCTCGAGCTCACTTCCCGTGGCGAGCGCTGCGCGAAGGAAGTTGCGGCCGATGCGGCCGAACCCGTTGATTCCGATTTTGACGCTCAATGAAACTCCAGGTTTTCGGGCGCCTGACGGCGCACAGGTGGTGGATTTATGGAGAAAGGCCGGGGCGCTGGGCCCCGGCCACTATGCCGCTACGAGAGTAGCAGCAGGCCTTCCGTCTTCACGCGCGCGACGTCGAAGCGCTTCTGCACGTTCTCCCAGTTGGCGATGTTCCAGAACGCCTTGACGTAGTCGGCGCGCACGTTCTTGTAGTCGAGGTAGTAGGCGTGCTCCCAGACGTCGAGCATCAGCAGCGGCACGATGCCGGCGGGCAGGTTGCCCTGCTGGTCGAAGAACTGCACGATGATGAGGCGCTGGCCGATCGAGTCGTAGGCCAGAACGGCCCAGCCGGAGCCCTGCACGCCCATCGCGGTTGCGGTGAAGTGGGCGGTGAACTTGTCGAAGGACCCGAACTGGTCGTCGATGGCGGATGCGAGGTCGCCGGTGGGCTTGTCGCCACCGTTCGGAGACAGGTTGGTCCAGAAGATGGAGTGGTTGACGTGTCCACCGAGGTTGAAGGACAGGTCCTTCTCCAGCTTGTTGACGTTGGCGAGGTTGCCGGTGTCGCGCGCCTCGGCGAGCTGCGCGAGAGCGGTGTTCGCTCCGGTCACGTACGCCTGGTGGTGCTTGCTGTGGTGCAGCTCCATGATCGCGCCGCTGATGCTCGGTTCGAGCGCCGCGAAGTCGTACGGAAGTTCGGGAAGGGTGTAGTCAGCCATCGAGTATCTCCTAGCAAATAGGCACTGGCGGGCGTGGAGGCCCACTCTGTCGTGCAACTTTTCCAGTCTACTCACCACAACCACACAGACCCTGAGATGCTTCCGCGCAGCTGAGAAAACGACTAGATATCCGTCGCGGCTCAGACGTCGTCGAGGTCGGGCGGCAGGTTCGCGTCGGTTCCGGGGATGTTGAGATCGCTCGCGCGCTTGTCGGCCATGGCCAGCAGGCGGCGGATTCGGCCGGCGACGGCGTCCTTCGTCATGGGCGGGTCGGCGTGGTGGCCCAGCTCGTCGAGGCTGGAGTCGCGGAAGCGCAGGCGCAGCTCGCCCGCGTAGCGCAGGTGCTTCGGAGTGGTGTCGTCGAGGATCTCGAGCGCGCGCTCGACGCGGGCGCAGGCCGCGACCGCCGCCTGCGCGGAACGGCGCAGGTTGGCGTCGTCGAAGTTGACCAGGCGGTTGGCGGTGGCCCGCACCTCGCGGCGCTGGCGCAGCTGCTCCCAGGCCTGGACGCTGGCGGTGGCGCCCATGTGCACGAGCATGGTGCCGATGGCCTCGCCGTCGCGGATGACGACGCGGTGCACACCGCGCACCTCGCGGCTCTTCGCCGCGACGTGCAGTCGGCCGGCGGCGCCGACGAGAGCCATCGCAGCCTCGTTGCCCGGGCAGGTGATCTCGAGCGCGGCCGAGCGGCCGGGGTCGGTGAGCGAGCCGGCGGCGAGGAAGGCGCCGCGCCAGACGGCGGCGATCTCCTCGACCGACCCGGTGGTGAGCTTGTTGGGCAGGCCGCGGATCGGGCGGCGGCGGGCGTCGAGGAGGCCGGTCTGGCGGGCGAGCGTCTCCCCGCCGTCGACGACGCGCACGACGTACTGGTTGGTGCGGCGGGTGCCGGAGGCGGTGATCACGGCGGCCTCGCTGCGCACGCCGTAGAGCTCGGCGAGGTCTTTGCGCACGCGGCGGGCGACGGTGGCCGAGTCCAGCTCCGACTCGACCGCGATGCGGTTCGAGATCATGTGCAGTCCGCCGGAGAAGCGCAGGATCGTGGCGAGTTCAGCGGCGCGCACCGTCGTCTTGCTGACTTCGAGCTTCGCGAGCTCTTCTTTGACATCGGCGGTTAGAGCCACTGGTAAATCCTTTGATCGTTTCTGACGAGTGCTGCGCCGTGCTTCTGCGAGCTATTCTCTGCCGAGGTCGCGGTGCTTCACGCTGACGGCGACGCCAGGCAGGCCGCGCAGCAACGTCGCCAGTTCTTCTGCGACGGCCACGGAGCGGTGTTTGCCCCCTGTGCATCCAACAGCGATCGTAGCGTGTCTCTTGTTCTCGCGTTGGTACCCCGCGAGCACCGGGGCGAGCGCGGCGGCGTAGAGGTCGATGAACTCGCGCGCCCCCTCCTGGGCGAGGACGTACTCGCTGACCTGCGGATCGCGGCCGGTGAAGGACCGCAGTTCCGGGTTCCAGAACGGGTTCGGGAGGAAGCGCATGTCGGCGACCATGTCGGCGTCGGTGGGCAGGCCGTACTTGAAGCCGAAGCTGAGGATGGTGACCTGCTCGCCCGGCGCCTCGGACTCGGAGAACTTCTCCTGGATGGTGGTCGCCAGCTGGTGGATGTTGAGTTCCGAGGTGTCGACGATGATGTCGCTTCCGGCGCGGATGTCGCGGGTGAGGCGCCGCTCCGCGGTGATGCCGTCGAGGAGGGTGCCGTCCTCCTGCAGCGGATGCGGGCGCCGCACCTGCTCGAAGCGGCGCACCAGCGTCGAGTCGGTCGCCTCGAGGAAGAGCACCCGCACGTTCGCGTTCTCGCGGATCGTCTCCACCGCGTTCTGCACGTCGGAGAAGAGCTTGCCGCCCCGCACGTCGACGACGGCGGCGATGCGCGGCAGCGAGTCGCCCGCGTGCTGCGCGAGCTCCACGAGCGGCCGGAGCATCTGCGGCGGCAGGTTGTCGACGACGTACCAGCCGAGGTCCTCCAGCGCGTTCCCCACCGTGGATCGGCCGGCGCCGGACATGCCGGTGACGATCAGGAGTTCCTGGCGGTCGCTTGCGGTGGTCATCGGTCACGAACCTTCATGTCGGGTGGCGGTCGTCGTCAGACGCGGGGCAGATAACCAGAGTACCGAGCATTGCGGCGTCAGGGCCGACGCAGCCCCTCGACGATCTGCTCGGCGAGGGCCGCGCCGATCCCCTTGACCTCGGTGATCGCCGCGGCATCCGCTGCACGCAGCCGCGCGACCGAGCCGAAGTGCTTGAGCAGCAGGCTCACCCGGTTGGGCCCGAGACCGGGGATGTCGGCGAGCATCGAGGTGACGTCGGACTTGCGCTTCTGGCGCTGGAAGGTGATCGCGAAGCGGTGCGCCTCGTCGCGGATGCGCTGGAACAGGAACAGCGCGTCGCTGTTGCGCGGCAGGATCACCGGGAAGTCGGAGTCGGGCAGCCAGATCTCCTCCAACCGCTTGGCGATGCCGCACAGCTGGATGCCGGTGACTCCGGAGTCGTCGAGGGCGCGCTGCGCCGCGGCGACCTGCGGCTGGCCGCCGTCGACGATGAGCAGGTTCGGGCGGTAGGCGAAGCGCTTGCGCTCCACCTGCACCTCCGCTCCCCCGACGACCACGCTGGCGTCGGCGGAGAGCGCGATCGCCGCCTCGGCGGCCTCTCCGGCGTCCGGCTCCTCGTCGAGGTGGGCGAGTCTGCGCATCAGGGTCTGGTAGATCGACTCCGTGTCGTCGGTGGAGTCGGCGATGCTGAATCGGCGGTACTGGTCTTTGCGCGGCAGGCCGTCCTCGAAGACAACCATGGAGGCGACGATGTTGGTGCCGCTGAGGTGGGAGACGTCGTAGCACTCCATGCGCAGGGGCGCGTCGCCCATGCCCAGCGCCTCCTGGATGTCGGCGAGTGCCTGGCTCCGCGCCACGAAGTCGCCGCTGCGCCTCGTCTTGTAGAGCATCAGGGCGTTCTTCGCGTTGGTGGAGACGGTGAGCGCGAGCGCGGCCTTGTCGCCGCGCTGCGCGACCCGCAGCGCCACCCTGCCCGCGGAGGTGCGCCGCTCGGTGAGGAACAGCTCGAGAGCGGCCGTGTCCTCGGGCAGCGCGGGCACGAGGATCTCGCGCGGCGGCTCCTGGTCGGCGTAGGCGTTCTGCATCACGGTGTCGACCAGCTCGGGCAGCTCGACGTCGAGCTCCTTGTCGACCACCCAGCCGCGCACACCGCGGATGCGGCCGCCGCGCACGATGAACTGCTGCACCGCCGCCGCGAGCTCGTCGTGGGCGATGCCGAAGATGTCGGCGTCGACCTCGTCGCCCAGCACCACGCTGCTCTTGGAGAGCACACCCTCGAGCGCGAGCAGCTGGTCGCGGAAGCGCGCCGCCGACTCGTAGTCCATCTCGGCGCTGGCCGCGGCCATCTTCTTCTGGATGTCGGCGGTGAAGCGGGTGTCGTTGCCGCCCATGAACGATGCGAAGTCGAGGGCGATCGACTTGTGGTCCTCCTTGCTGATGCGCGCGACACAGGGTGCGGCGCACTTGCCGATGTCGCCGAGCAGGCAGGGCCTGCCGGTCTGCTCCGCGCGCCGGTAGGTGGCGTCGGAGCAGCTGCGCATCGGGAAGGCCTTGAGCATCAGGTCGACGGTCTCGCGGATGGCCCACACCTTGGTGTACGGGCCGAAATACCGGGCGCCCTTGAGATTCTTGTTGCGGGTCACGATCACCCGCGGCACCGGCTCGCCGAGGGTGATGGCGAGGTACGGGTACGACTTGTCGTCGCGGAACTTCACGTTGAAGGGCGGATCGAACTCCTTGATCCAGGTGTACTCGAGCTGCAGCGCCTCAAACTCGCTGCCGACGACCGTCCACTCGACACTCGCCGCGGACAGCACCATCCGCCGGGTGCGCTCGTGCAGGCTGCGCAGCGGCTGGAAGTAGTTGCTCAGCCGCTGGCGCAGGATGTTCGCCTTGCCGACGTAGAGGACCCGCCCTCCGGCGTCGCGGAACCGGTAGACCCCGGGCGAGGTGGGGATCTCCCCCGCCTTCGGACGCCAGCTGACGGTATCGCTCATGGCCTGCTGCCCGCCGCTCAGGCGCGCACGCCCTCCAGCATCTCCTTGAGGAAGAAGCCGGTGTGGCTGCCCTCGATCTTCGCGAGCTGCTCCGGCGTGCCTGCGGAGAGCACCTGGCCGCCGCCGGCCCCGCCCTCGGGGCCGATGTCGATGATCCAGTCGGAGGACTTGATCACGTCGAGGTTGTGCTCGATCACCAGCACGGTGTTGCCCTTCTCGACGAGGCTGTTCAGCACGAGCAGCAGCTTGCGCACATCCTCGAAGTGCAGGCCGGTGGTCGGCTCGTCGAGCACGTAGATGCTGCGGCCGTTGGAGCGCTTCTGCAGCTCGGTCGCGAGCTTCACCCGCTGGGCCTCGCCGCCGGACAGGGTCGTGGCGCTCTGGCCGAGGCGCACGTAGCCGAGCCCGACCTCGACGAGGGTCTTCAGGAAGCGGTGGATGGCGCCGATCGCCTCGAAGAAGTCCGCCGCCTCGCTGATCGGCATGTCGAGCACCTCGGCGATGTTCTTGCCCTTGTAGCGCACCGCGAGCGTCTCGCGGTTGTAGCGTGCGCCGTGGCAGACCTCGCAGGCCACGTACACGTCGGGCAGGAAGTTCATCTCAATCTTGATGGTGCCGTCGCCCGAGCAGTTCTCGCAGCGGCCGCCCTTGACGTTGAAGCTGAAGCGTCCTGGCAGGTAGCCGCGGGCCTTCGCGTCCTGGGTCTCGGCGAAGAGGTTGCGGATCTTGTCGAAGACGCCGGTGTAGGTGGCAGGGTTCGAGCGCGGGGTGCGGCCGATCGGGTTCTGGTCGACGTGCACCACCTTGTCGAGGTGCTCGAGGCCCGTGACGCGGGTGTGCTTGCCCGGGATCTGGCGGGCGCCGTTGAGCTCGTTGGCGAGTACCTTGTAGAGGATGTCGTTGACGAGGCTCGACTTGCCGGAGCCGGAGACGCCGGTGACCGAGGTGAACACGCCGAGCGGGAAGTCGACCGTGACGTTGCGCAGGTTGTTGGCCTTCGCACCCTCGACCCGCACCTGGCGCTTCTTGTCGATCTTGCGGCGCTTCTTCGGCGTCTCGATGCTGCGCCGGCCCGCGAGGTAGTCGCCGGTGACCGACTCGGTGTTGGTGAGCAGGTCCTCGTAGGAGCCGGAGTGCACCACCACGCCGCCGTGCTCGCCCGCGCCCGGCCCGATGTCGACCACCCAGTCCGCGGTGCGGATGGTGTCCTCGTCGTGCTCGACCACGATCAGCGTGTTGCCGAGGTTCTTCAGCTTCACCAGCGTCTCGATGAGGCGGCGGTTGTCGCGCTGGTGCAGGCCGATGGACGGCTCGTCGAGCACGTAGAGCACCCCGGTGAGGCCCGAGCCGATCTGCGTCGCCAAGCGGATGCGCTGTGCCTCGCCTCCCGACAGAGTCGCCGCCGCGCGCGAGAGGTTGAGGTAGTTCAGCCCCACCTCGATCAGGAACTCGAGCCGCACGCGGATCTCGCGGAGCACCTGCGCGGCGATCTTCGCGTCGCGCTCGCTCAGCACCACGGTGTTCATAAAGGCGTAGGAGTCGGCGAGGCTGAGCTCGCAGACGTCGGAGATGTTCTGGCCGTCGACCGTGACCGCGAGCACCTCGGGCTTGAGCCGCTTGCCGTTGCAGACCGGGCAGGGGATCTCGCGCAGGTAGTTCGCGAAGCGCTGGCGCTGCACGTCGGTCTCCGCCTCGAGGAACTTGCGCTCGATGTAGGGCATCACGCCCTCGAAGCCGGTGGAGTACTTCATCTCCCGGCCGAAGCGGTTCTTCCACTTGACCGTGACCTCGAAGTTGTTGCCCTTGAGGATCGCGTCCTGCACCTCGGTGGACAGCTCGCCCCACGGGGTGTCGAGCGAGAAGTCGAGGTCGAGCGAGAGGCCGAGCAGCAGCTTCTCGAAGTAGTTGAACAGGCCCTTGCCCGACTGCGCCCAGGGCAGGATCACGCCGTCGGCGAGGCTGACGCTCGGGTCGGCGATGAGCAGGTCGGAGTCGACCGACATGCGCGTGCCCAGGCCGGAGCACTCGGGGCAGGCGCCGAAGGGCGCGTTGAAGGAGAAGGTGCGCGGCTCGATCTCGGTGAGCTGCAGCGGGTGGTTGTTGGGGCAGGAGAGCTTCTCGGAGAAGGTGCGGGTGGCGTCCGGGCCGTTCTCGTCGACGAGGTTGATCGTGACCAGGCCGTCGGTGAGGCGCAGCGCGGTCTCGAGCGAGTCGGTGAGGCGGGTGAGCGCGTCGTCGGAGGCAACGAGGCGGTCGACGACCACCGCGATGTCGTGCTTGACCTGCTTCTTCAGCTTGGGCGGGTCGCTGAGCTGCACGACCTCGCCGTCGACCACGGCGCGCGAGTAACCGGCGGCCGCGAGCTCGCGGAAGGTGTCGACGAACTCGCCCTTCTTCTGCGAGACGATCGGGCTGAGCACCTGGTAGCGCGTGCCGGTCTCCAGCTCCATGAGCTGGTCGGCGATCTGCTGCACCGTCTGGCGCTGGATCATCTCGCCGCAGATCGGGCAGTGCGGCACGCCGATGCGCGCCCAGAGCAGGCGCATGTAGTCGTAGATCTCGGTGATCGTACCCACGGTGGAGCGCGGGTTGCGGTTGGTCGACTTCTGGTCGATCGAGACCGCGGGGCTGAGCCCCTCGATGAAGTCGACGTCGGGACGATCGACCTGGCCGAGGAACTGGCGCGCGTACGCGGAGAGCGATTCGACGTAGCGCCGCTGCCCCTCCGCGAAGATCGTGTCGAATGCCAGGCTCGACTTGCCGGAGCCGGAGAGGCCCGTGAAGACGACCAGGGAGTCGCGCGGGATCTCCAGATCGACGTTCTTGAGATTGTGGACCCTGGCTCCGCGCACGCTGAGCGTGGGCACACCAGTTACAGGAGAAATCGACACTCTTACAATTGTATGGAAGCCACCGACATTGGGCCGACACGTTCGCTCAGTGCGTACAATGCCGAGCCGGTTCCGGCCGGTTCCGGCTGCCGCGTTCCCCCGCCGTCAGGGCTCGAGCAGCTGCCGCAGCGCGGTGCGGCTGTGCACCCCGAGCTTGGCGTAGACGTTGCGCAGGTGCGCGTTGACCGTGCGCACCGAGATGCCGAGGATCGACGAGATGTCCCGGTCGGCGGCGCCGTGCGCTGCGAGGCCGGCCACCTCGCGCTCTCGGTCGGTGATGAGCGGATGCCCGGCCAGCGCCGTGCGCACCGGTGCGCCGAATCCGGGCGAGCGCCCCTGCAGCACGGCCAGGCGCGCGGCGGACGCGACCCCGTCGCTCCCCCGCTCCCGGTGCAGCAGCACCGCCTGGTACTGGGCGTCGATCGCGTACCAGAGCAGCCCCGCGGCCGCGAAGTCGCGCGAGGCGGACTCCGCCCCGGCGGGGTCGCGAGCGAGCCAGGCGCGCGCCTGCGCGACCGCGGCCGGCGCGATCGAGCCGGGCGCGGCATCCGCCTGCTGCAGCAGACGGCGGGCGCAGCCGCTGTCGCCGTAGCGCAGGCCCGCGAACCAGGCCGCCGCCGCCCGCTCGAGCTGCCCGAGGGAGCGCACCCGGTCGCCGACCTCGGCGCAGCGCCGGCCGGCGGCGGCGACCGCGCCCTCCGCGGCGAGCAGCGCCGCCTCGGCCAGCGCGATGCTCACCTCGTGCACCGGGGCGTGCGGGGCGGCGAGCACCTGCTGCAGGAGCGCGCGCGCCTCGCCCACCGCCCCGCCGAGCAGCAGCGCCCGGAGGTGGTGCGTCTGGATCCACGGCCGGGTGGTGCGCGACCACATGCCCCTGGCCGCGAGCGACTCGCGGAACAGCGGCATGGCGGCGGCGAGGTCGCCGCCCAGCACTGCCGACCAGGCGAGCAGGTGCGCGAACTCGGAGCGCAGGCCGTCGTCCCCCCTGGCCAGGGCGGCGTCGTAGCCGGCGCCGGCGAGCCGGCGGGCCCCGGCGAGGTCGCGGTCGACGTTCAGCAGCACGAGCACGGCCTGCAGGTCGCGGGTCGCCGCCACCTCGGGCATCCCGGCCTCCGCGAGCGGGATCATCCGGTCGACGACGGCGGTGGCCCGCTCGTAGGCCGGCCGGTCGCCGCGGGAGATGTGCACGAGTGCCAGGGTGACGCCCGCCTGGGCCCGGGCGACCGGCGGCCGGGCCGGGTCGGAGACGAGCGGCTCCCCGACGGCCACCGCCCCGGCGAAATCCCCCGCCGCCCAGAGCGCGGTGGTGCGCACGCTCGCGAGAGCGGAGTCGTCGACGACGGTTCCGCGTGCGGCGTCGAGCAGCGCCAGCGCCCGTCCCGGGTCGTGCGCCACCATCGTGAGCAGGTAGGCGCGGGTGGACGGGACGACGCCGAGCACGTCCGCCGCGAGCTCGCTCTCCGGGATGGCGTCGATCACGCGCTCCGCGTCGTCCATCCGGTGCTGGTGCGCCAGCAGGTTGGCCAGCCGCAGCGTCTGGTCGATGCCGCGCTCCGAGGCGACCGCAGCCGCGAGCAGCCGCGCGCAGAGCAGCGGGTCGTCGGCGGACACCCGCTCCGCGACGCCGAGCAGCTCGTCGGCGCCCTGCTCGAGCCCGGCGTCCAGCCGCCAGCGGCAGAGCCGAACGCGGTCGCCCTCGTCCGGTTCGCCGCCGGCGGCGTCGTCGAGGGCCGCCGCGATCAGCTCGTTCAGGATGCGCCGCCGGGCGAGCACGGCGAGGCCGTCGAGCGCCGCGTCCGCGAGCAGCGGCGACGCCGCTTGCACGACCGTGCTGCCCGGTCCCTCGACGATCTCGACCACCCCCGCGCACTCCGCCCGCTCGAGCCCCCGCGCCGCGACCAGCGCGGCCGCCCGCTCGGGGCGGAGGCCGCCCGCCACCGCCACGACGTCGAGCGCGCGGCGCGCCTCGGCGTCCAGGGCCTCGACGCGGCGCCTGGTGCCGTCGTCCACCGACGCCAGCGGGGGCAGCGGCGCGACCAGCACCCACATGCCCGAGCGCAGCACAGCCGCCCCGGCGCGGGTGGCGGCATCGAGCGACGCGGCCAGCAGGCGCGGGTTGCCGCCGCACTTCGAGTACAGCGCCCTGCCCAGCCCGTGGTCGACCGGCGCGCCGGCGACGCCGGCGAGCAGGGCGAGCGACGCTGGCTCGTCGAGGGGCGGCACCGCGACCACCGCGCAGTGGCCGTCCCGCCAGAGGGCCTCGACCGCGTCCGGAGCGGGTGCGCCCTCCGCCAGCGACGCCAGCACCCGCACGCCGGAGGCGGCCAGATCGAGAAGCAGCGCAGCGGACGGCCCGTCGAGCAGGTGGGCGTCGTCCAGCACGACGACCCGCACGCCGGACGCCGTCAGCCGCATCCGGAGCTCCGCCGCGAGGCGAACCAGCCCCGTCGAAGACGCGGGATCCCCCGGGTGCCGGGCCGCGGCATCCGCCCCCGCTCCGAGGGCCTCGCCCAGGGGCCGGAGGAACACGCCGAGCGGCATGACCGCCCCGGACGCCGTGGCGCGCAGCTCGAGCAGGCCGTCGGCGCCGGCCTCCGCGGCGAGCTCGTGCACCAGACGGGTGGTGCCGACGCCGGGCGCCCCGCGGAAGAGCACGCCACCTCCCCCGGCGAGGGCGGCGCGCGCCCGCCCGAGCAGGTCCTCCCTGCCCACCAGCGGGCGGGCAGGGCTGGTCGACGCCGACCCGCGGAGCATGCGCCCACCGTAGGGCCACCGGTCGGGGCGGTCAACCGGTCTCGGCAGTGCAGCTGCCTAGTGCGCCGGCCGGGACGGCGTCGCCCTGCCGATGTGCGGCGGCCCGCGGCGCTCCTACCCTGCTGGTGGCGACCCGGGCCGGCCGACCGCCGGAGAAGGACGAGGAGCGACGATGCTCGAGCGTCTGCTGAGAGCGGGAGTCCCCGTCGCACTGCTGCTCGCGCTCTCCGCCTGCACCGTGCCGTCCGGGGAGCCCGCGGAGACCGCGGAGTCCTCGAGCGCGGCGGTCGCCCGCGGGGGCTCGGGCAGGGAGCTGCCGGGCGACGTGCCCTTCACGGCGGGCACCGCGGATCTCGTCGAGTCCGCGGTGTTCGGCGAGTTCTCGCGCTACCCGCAGGGGCGGTGGGTGGTGCAGGTCACGGCGAGCCGCGTGCACAGCGCGGCGGCCACGCTCGAGATCGTCGAGCGCGAGCTGGCGGATGCGGGCTACCGCCCGGTCTCCGACGCCGACGCCGGGCACTGGCCCGTTCCGGAGCTGCTGATGCGGCGCAACGGGACGACGGTGCACGTGCAGCTCTCCCGCGAGCTGCCGTGGCTGATCGAATACACGGTGGTGCGCTCCTTCGCGGAGTGCGCGCGAACCCTCTGCGACTGAGCTGCCGCGCGCACCGCCGCTAGGAGAGGTGGCCCGCGGCCTCCATCTGCCGCAGCTCCTTCTTCAGGTCGGCGACCTCGTCGCGCAGCCGGCCGGCGAGCTCGAACTTGAGCTCCCCCGCCGCGAGCAGCATCTGGTCGTTCAGGTCGCGGATGATCGACTCGAGCTCGTTCGCGCCCGCCGCCGCCTTGCCGTGCTGGCGCAGGTTGGGGGTCGGCGACTTCTTGCGCCCGTCTCCGCGCCCGGAGAGCAGGGCGGCCGTGTCGGCGTTCTCCCGCTCGAGCGCGTCGGTGATGTCGGCGATCTTCTTGCGCAGCGGCTGCGGGTCGACGCCCTTCTCGAGGTTGTAGGCGATCTGCTTCTCGCGGCGGCGGTCGGTCTCGTCGATGGCGCGCTTCATCGAGTCGGTGAGCACGTCGGCGTACATGTGCACCTCGCCGGAGACGTTGCGCGCCGCGCGGCCGATGGTCTGGATGAGCGACGTCGACGAGCGGAGGAAGCCCTCCTTGTCGGCGTCGAGGATCGCGACCAGCGACACCTCGGGCAGGTCGAGGCCCTCGCGCAGCAGGTTGATGCCGACGAGCACGTCGTAGACCCCCTGGCGCAGCTCGGTGAGCAGCTCGACGCGGCGCAACGTGTCGACGTCGGAGTGCAGGTAGCGCACCCGCACGCCCGACTCGGTGAGGAACTCGGTGAGCTCCTCGGACATCTTCTTGGTGAGCGTGGTGACCAGCACCCGCTCGTTGCGCTCCACGCGCAGCCTGATCTGCTCGAGCAGGTCGTCGATCTGGCCCTTCGAGGGCTTGATCACGATCTGCGGATCGAGCAGGCCGGTGGGGCGGATGACCTGCTCCACCACCGAGTCGGTGATGCCCATCTCGTACTTGCCGGGGGTCGCCGAGAGGTAGACCCGCTGGCCGACCCGGTCGAGGAACTCGGGCCACTTCAGCGGCCGGTTGTCCATCGCGCTGGGCAGGCGGAAGCCATGCTCGACGAGGGTGCGCTTGCGCGAGGCGTCGCCCTCGAACATGGCGCCGATCTGCGGAACCGTGACATGGGACTCGTCGATCACCACGAGGAAGTCCTCGGGGAAGTAGTCGATGAGGCAGTGCGGCGCCTCGCCCGGGGAGCGGCCGTCGATGTGCGCGGAGTAGTTCTCGATGCCGTTGCAGAAGCCGATCTGCTCCATCATCTCGAGGTCGAAGGTGGTGCGCATGCGCAGGCGCTGGGCCTCGAGCAGCTTGCCCTGCTTCTCGAGCTCCTTCAGCCGCTCCTCGAGCTCGTGCTTGATGGTGCCGATGGCGCGGTGCATCACATCCGTGCCCGCCACGTAGTGGGAGCCGGGGAACACCGAGACCGCGTCGAGCTTCTTGACGATGTCGCCGGTGAGCGGATGCAGCGAGTACAGCGCCTCCACCTCGTCGCCGAACATCTCGATGCGGATCGCGAGCTCCTCGTACATCGGGATGATCTCGATCGTGTCGCCGCGCACCCGGAAGTTGCCGCGGGAGAAGTCCACGTCGTTGCGCTGGTACTGCATCGAGACGAACTTGCGGATGAGGGTCTCGCGCGGGATCTGCTGGCCCACCTGGAGGGCGAGCATCGCCTCGAGGTAGCCCTCCGGTGTGCCGAGGCCGTAGATGCAGGAGACGGTGGAGACGACAACGACGTCGCGGCGGCTGAGCAGCGAGTTGGTGGTGGAGTGGCGCAGGCGCTCGACCTCGGCGTTGACCGAGCTGTCCTTCTCGATGAAGGTGTCGGTCTGCGGGACGTAGGCCTCCGGCTGGTAGTAGTCGTAGTAGGAGACGAAGTACTCCACAGCGTTGTTCGGCATCAGCTCGCGGAACTCGTTCGCCAGCTGCGCCGCGAGGGTCTTGTTGTGCGCCAGCACGAGCGTGGGACGCTGCACCTGCTCGATGAGCCAGGCGGTGGTGGCCGACTTTCCGGTACCCGTCGCGCCGAGCAGCACCACGTCGGTCTCACCGGCGTTCACACGGTGGGCGAGTTCGGCGATGGCGGCCGGCTGGTCGCCGCTCGGCATGTATTCGCTGACGACCTCGAAGGGGCGGACGGCGCGGGTGGGTTCCATTACTCCAGCTTAGGCAGAGCCCCCGACATGCGCTGCTGCGTGCGCGATGCGCTATACGGGCAGCGCGGCCCAGATCGCGTCGACCTGGTCGAGGGTGTGCTGCAGCTCCCCGTCGCTGTCGATGACGTCGTCGGCGAGGGCGAGCCTCTCGGCGTCTGTCGCCTGCGCGCCCAGCCGGCGGCGGGCATCCGCTTCGTCGAGCCCGCGCAGCCCGACCAGCCGGGCCATGCGGGTCTCGGCGCTGGCGTGCACCACCACCACCCGGTCGAAGCGGATCGGGCGGTCGGCCGCAGCCTCGGCCAGCAGCGGCACGTCGTAGACCACCACCGCGTCGTCGTCGGCAGCGGATGCCGCGGCGAAGAGCTCGCGGGCGCGTCGCCACACCGCGGGATGGGTGATGGCGTTGAGCTTCAGCCGCGCCTCGGCGTCGGAGAAGATGATCGCCCCGAGGGCCGCGCGGTCGAGGCTGCCGTCCTCGGCGATCACCGCGTCGCCGAACTCGCGGGCGATGGCGGCGAGGCCGTCGGTGCCCGGCTCGACCACCTCGCGGGCCAGCACGTCGGCGTCGACGACCACCGCCCCCAGTTGTGCGAACCTCGATGCCACGACAGTCTTGCCGGACGCGATGCCGCCGGTGAGCCCGATGAGGTACATTCCACAATGCTAGCCTCGGCCGGAAAGGCGGGAGGGCTCGAGCGAGAGGATGTGTCCATGCTGGAGATCCTGACCGGGACGGGGCTCGCCGCGGCCGCCGGTCTGAACGCCTACATCCCGCTGCTGCTGCTCGGTCTGGCCGGCAGATTCCTCGACATCCCGCAGCTGCCGTCCGGCTGGAGCTGGCTCGAGAACGAGTGGGTTCTCGGCATCCTGGTCGTGCTGCTGGTGATCGAGCTGGTGGCGGACAAGATCCCGGCAGTCGACACGGTGAACGACTGGATCCAGACGGTGGTGCGCCCGGCGTCCGGCGGGATCGTCTTCGGCGGCGGAGCCGGGAGCGAGACGGCCGCCGTGCCCGACCCGGCCGCCTTCCTCGAGAGCGAGCGGTGGGTGCCCGTCGCGATCGGAGTGGGCATAGCCCTCGTGGTGCATCTCGCGAAGGCGGCCCTCCGGCCGGTGCTGAACACGCTCACCTTCGGCCTCGCCGCGCCCGTGGTGAGCGGCGTCGAGGATGCAGGGAGCGTTGTGCTCTCCGTCTTCGCGATCCTGGTCCCCGTGCTGGTCGTGCTGGCGCTCGCCGCGCTCGTCGTCGCCTTCGTGCTCGCGCTGCGTCGCACGCACCGCAGACGGCAGAGCGCCTAGGACGGCAGAGCGCACAGACGACGGATGGCCGCCACCCGAGGGTGACGGCCATCCGTTTTCACTAGTCGGCGCATCAGCGCCTGTCGAGGACTAGTTGTTGTTGCTCAGCTTCTCGCGCAGTGCGGCAAGCGACTCGTCGTCTGCGAGCGTACCGGCCGAGGCCGAGTCGCTGGAGAACGTCGAGCCCGAGGGGGCCTCGCTGGAGGACGACGTGTTGTTCGTCTCCTCGAGAGCGGCGGCCGCCACCTGCTTCTTGTGCGACTCCCAACGAGCCTGGGCTGCAGCGTAGTCCTGCTCCCACTTCTCGCGCTGGGTCTCGAAGCCTTCCTTCCACTCCTGGGTCTCCGGGTCGAATCCGTCCGGGTACTTGTAGTTCCCGGCCTCGTCGTACTCGGTGAGCATTCCGTAGAGTGCGGGGTCGAACTCGGAACCCTCGGGGTCGACGCCCTCGTTCGCCTGCTTCAGCGAGAGGGAGATGCGGCGACGCTCGAGGTCGATGTCGATGACCTTGACGAACACCTCGTCGCCGACCGAGACAACCTGCTCGGCGAGCTCGACGTGCTTGCCCGAGAGCTCGGAGATGTGGACCAGGCCCTCGATGCCCTCTGCGACGCGAACGAACGCGCCGAAGGGGACGAGCTTCGTGACCTTACCCGGTGCAACCTGTCCGATTGCGTGGGTGCGGGCGAATACCTGCCACGGGTCTTCCTGAGTGGCCTTGAGCGACAGCGACACGCGCTCGCGCTCGAGGTCGACCTCGAGGATCTCGACGGTGACTTCCTGGCCAACCTCGACGACCTCGGAGGCGTGCTCGATGTGCTTCCACGACAGCTCGGAGACGTGGACGAGACCGTCTACGCCGCCCAGGTCGACGAATGCACCGAAGTTGACGATGGAGGAGACGACACCCTTGCGGACCTGGCCCTTGGCGAGGTTCGCGAGGAACGTGGTGCGGCTCTCGCTCTGCGTCTGCTCGAGCAGGGCGCGGCGGGACAGCACGACGTTGTTGCGGTTCTTGTCGAGCTCGAGGATCTTCGCCTCGATCTCCTGCCCCAGGTACGGGGTGAGGTCGCGAACGCGGCGGAGCTCGATGAGCGAGGCGGGGAGGAAGCCACGAAGACCGATGTCGACGATGAGGCCACCCTTGACGACCTCGATGACCGAACCGGTGACGATTCCGTCCTCGTCCTTGATCTTCTCGACGTCGCCCCATGCACGCTCGTACTGAGCGCGCTTCTTGCTCAGGATGAGACGGCCTTCCTTGTCCTCCTTCTGGAGGACGAGGGCCTCGACGGTGTCGCCCACCTGGACGACCTCGCTCGGGTCGACATCGTGCTTGATGGAGAGTTCGCGGGAGGGGATTACACCCTCGGTCTTGTAACCGACGTCGAGGAGGACCTCGTCACGATCGATCTTGACGACGGTACCTTCGATGAGGTCACCGTCGTTGAAGAACTTCAGCGTCTTTTCGACCGCTGCAAGGAAGTCTTCTGCAGATCCGATGTCATTGATCGCGACCTGCTTGGGCGCCTTGGCGGGCGTTACGAGTGTCATGTAGTTAGTGCTCCAGTAAGGGCTATCTATAGGGCCGGCGGCGGGATGAAACGGATGATTCGCCGTCAGCGGGTGGATGAGTGTCACGAATGTGACATTCCAGCATAGCTAATTCGCGGCGCGGGTGCCTAATGCCGCTTTCAGCGTGTCGAGACCGACTCCGCCGATGTCGAGGGCCCGCTTGTGGAAGGCCTTGATGTCGAAGCCGGCGCCCTCGCGGGCCGCGGCCTCGTCGCGCAGCTGCTCCCAGATGCGCTGCCCCACCTTGTACGAGGGCGCCTGTCCCGGCCAGCCGAGGTAGCGGTTCACCTCGAAGCGCACGAACTCCGGGCTCATGTTCACGTTCGCGCCCAGGAACTCGAAGGCGTACTCCCCCGTCCACGGGCCCGAGCCGTCGGGCAGCGTCTTGCCGAGGTGCACGCCGATGTCCAGAACGACGCGGGCGGCCCGCATCCGCTGACCGTCCAGCATGCCGAGCCGGTCGGCCGGGTCGTCGAGGTAGCCCAGCTGCTCCATCAGGCGCTCCGCGTAGAGCGCCCAGCCCTCGGCGTGGCCACTGGTGCCCGCGTTGCGGCGCCAGGTGTTGAGCTGCTCCTTGTTGTAGACCGCCTGCCCGATCTGCAGGTGGTGGCCGGGAACACCCTCGTGGTAGACCGTCGTCAGCTCGCGCCAGGTGTCGAACTCGGTGACGCCCTCCGGCACGCTCCACCACATCTGCCCGGGGCGGGAGAAGTCGTCGGTGGGGCCCGTGTAGTAGATGCCGCCCTCCTGGGTGGGGGCGATCATGCACTGCAGGCGCTTCACCTCCTCGGGGATCTCGAACTGGGTGCGCGAGAGCTCCTCGACCGCGCGGTCGCTGGTCTCCTGCATCCAGCGCTGCAGCGCGTCCGTACCGTGCAGCTTGCGGCTCGGATCGCCGTCGAGGAAGGCGATCGCCTCCAGCACGCTGGCGCCCGGCTTGATCTCGCGGGCCACCGACTCCTGCTCGGCGACCATGCGGGCGAGCTCCTCGATGCCCCACTCGTAGGTCTCGTCGAGGTCGATGCTCGCGCCGAGGAAGCCGCGCGAGGCGAGGGCGTAGATCTCGCGGCCGACGGCGTCGGCCTCCGGGGCGTGCGGCGCCAGCTCCTCGCCGAGGAAGTCGACGAGTTTCTGGTACGCGGCAGCGGATGCGCCGGCGCCGTCCTCGAGATCGGCGCGCAGCGAGGCGGGCAGCTCGCCCTCGGTCGCGGCGGCGCCGCCGGCGAGGTCGAAGAAGAAGCCGTCCCGCCCGGCGTGCTTGCGCGCCTGCGCGGCCACCTCGCGCACCTGGCGGATCGCCGGGACGTTGCCCGCGGCGATGCCGGAGCGCAGCGACTCGAGGTAGCCGTCCATCGCGGCCGGCAGGTTGTGCAGGCGCGTGCTGATGTGCGCCCAGTCCTCGACGGTGTCGGTGGGCACGAGGTCGAAGATCTCGCGCAGGCTCTGCGCCGGGCTGGCGATGACATTGAGGTCGCGCTGGTCGAAGCCGGCCTCGTGCTTGTCGATGGTGAGGGCGAGGTCGCGCTCGAGGTCCATCTTCGTCACCTCGTCGACCGCGTCCAGCGGCGTCGCGGCGCGCACCCGGGCGAGCGCCCGCCTGCTGTGCTCGATCGCGTTGCTGGCGCCGGCCGGCGAGTAGTCGGAGTACTCGCCCTCGCGGCCGGGCCGCCCGAGGTACACGCGCAGCTCCGGGTAGAGGTCGAGCTCGGTGTCCACCCACTCCTCGGCGATCGCGTCGATGGGTGTGGTCGGGCGCGGGGTGGCCGGGCGCTGGGCGTCGTCGTGCGGTGTCGTCATGCCTGGTCCTTGTCGAGGTCGGTGGAGAGCAGGGCGACGAGGGCGTCGAGCGCGGCGTCCGCGTTCGAGCCCTCGGCGGAGAGGGTGACCGTCTCGTTGTGCCCGATGCCGAGCGACAGCACGCCGAGAATGCTGGCCGCGTTGACGCTGCGGCCGCTTGCCGCGGTGAGCATCACGGTGGTGCCGGTGGCGGCCGCCGCCTGGGAGAACAGCGACGCGGGCCTGGCGTGCAGCCCGACGGCGGATGCGACGATCACGGTTCGTTCGGGCATGGTGGCTCCTTAGGTCGGCGGTGCGGTTCAGTCGATGGCGTCGAGGACGGCGTAGACGTCTGCGGCGCTCGACGCGTTCCGGAGCCGCGCCGCGCGCTCCGGGTCGAGGAGCACGCTCGCCAGCCGGGAGAGCAGACCCACGTGGCCGCGCCCCTGGGCGGCGAGACCGATGACGACGCTCACGTCGTTACCATTCCAGTCCACGGGGTCGGCGAACCGCAAGAGCACGAGGGCGTTGCGCTCGACGGTTTCCTTGGCCGAGAAGGTGCCGTGCGGCACGGCCACGCCCTCGCCGACATAGGTGGACACCGTGCCCTCGCGCTCGAGCATCGCCTCGATGTAGCCGTCGTCGACCGCGCCGGCGTCGACCAGCGCGGCGCCGGCCTGGCGGATGGCGTCCTCGGCGTCGCGGGCGGCGGCGTCGAGTCGGATCGAGCCCTCGTCGAGCAGTGCGCCGAGTCTGGAGTGGGGCGACATCGCTGTCTCCTGTTCTGCGGGGGCGGTCATGGTCAGTGCGCCGCGGCGTCCCAGTTGGCGCCGGTGCCCACCTGCACGTCGAGCGGAACGCGCAGCTGGGCGGCGGAGCCCATGCGCTCGCGCACGATCGCGGTGAGGGTGTCGAGCTCGTCGCCCGCCACCTCGAAGACCAGTTCGTCGTGCACCTGGAGCAGCAGCCGGGAGCCGAGCTCCTGCTCGCGCAGGTCGTTCGCGACGCCGATCATGGCGATTTTGAGGATGTCGGCCGCGGAGCCCTGCACCGGGGCGTTGAGGGCGGCGCGCTCGGCGTTCTCCCGCAGCACGCGGTTGGAGGAGTTGAGGTCGCCGAAGGGGCGGCGGCGGCCGAAGATCGTCTCGGTGTAGCCGTCGACCTTCGCCTGCACGACCACGTTGCGCAGGTACTCGCGCACGGCGCCGAAGCGGTCGAAGTAGTCGCCCATCAGCTTCTTCGCCTCGTTCACGTCGATGCGGAGCTGCTTGGAGAGGCCGAAGGCGCTGAGCCCGTAGGCGAGCCCGTACGACATGGCCTTCACCTTCGTACGCATCAGGGGCGTGACATCCGCCGGCTCCACCCCGAAGACGCTCGAGCCCACGAAGCGGTGCAGGTCCTCGCCCTCGTTGAAGGCGGTGATGAGGCCTTCGTCGCCGGAGAGGTGCGCCATGATGCGCATCTCGATCTGGGAGTAGTCGGCGGTGAGCAGGGTGGTGAACTCCGGCCCCTTCTCGAAGGCGGAGCGGATCTCCCGGCCGACCGATGTCTTCACCGGGAGGTTCTGCAGGTTCGGGTCGTTGGACGAGATGCGGCCGGTGCTCGTGCCCGTCTGGTCGTAGGTGGTGTGCACCCGGCCGCCGGAGTCGACGGCCTTCTCGAGGGTCTCCACGATCTGCTTGAGCTTGGTGGCGTCGCGGTGCTTGAGCAGCAGGTCGAGGAAGGGGTGCGGGGACTGCTCCTGGAGATCCGTCAGGCTCGCGGCATCCGTCGAGAAGCCGGTCTTGTTCGCCCGTGTCTTCGGCATGTTGAGTTCTTCGAAGAGCACCTGCTGCAGCTGCTTGGGCGAGCCGAGGTTCACCTCGCGGCCGATCTCGGCGTAGGCGCGGGAGGCCAGGTCGGCCCCGACGGCGCCGAGCTCGCCGGAGAGCCGGGAGAGGATCTGCTGGTTGACGGTGATGCCGTCGAGCTCCATCGTGGCCATCACCGGCACGAGGGGCAGCTCGATCTCGTCGAGCACCCGGCGGGTGCCGGTCTCGAGCCTCTCGGCGAGGTAGTCGGCGACGCGGTAGACGTACCAGGCCTCGGTGGCCAGGCTCACCGCCTCGGTGTCCGGCATCAGCTGGTTGGGGTCGGCCTGCGGCAGGGTCTCGCCGAGGTAGTCGTAGACCTGGCTGGCGAGGTCGTCGGCCTTGGCCGAGGGCTTGAGCAGCCAGGCGGCGAGGCTGGTGTCGAAGGCGATGCCGTCGAGCTCGAGGCCCGAGCGGCGCAGGGCCTTGAGCTGCTGCTTCGAGCCGATCAGGTACTTGGGCGCCGCGCTCGCGAGCCACGATTCGAGGGCTGCGTAGTCGGGGCGGTCGGCCTCCCAGGGCACGAAGGCGCTCTCGGCGAGCGAGGAGATGCCGAGGGCGGTGACCCGCCCGTCGACGGTCTCGACGCGGAGGCCGAGCGGAGCCGTGCCGGCCTGCGACTGGGCGCCGAGCCACTTGGCGAGCTCCTCGTCGACCATGGTGCGCACCGGGGGCGCGCCGGACTCGACGACCTCCGCCGTCGGGAGGCCGTCCGCATCCGCTGCCGGGGCCTGCGTGACGTCTGTGCCTGCCAGCTTGAGCACCCGCTCGAGCAGGGTCTTGAACTGCAGCTTGTCGAAGACGGCGCGCACGGCGGCCTCGTCGATCGGCTGCCGCTCGAGGTCGGCGGGGCCGAAGGGAAGCACGACGTCGGTGAGCAGGTGGTTGAGCTTGCGGTTGCGGATCGCACGGTCCTTCTGCTCGCGCAGCTTCTCCCCCACGACGCCCTTGATCTCGTCCGCGTGCTCGAGCACGCCGTCGAGGCTGCCGTACTGCACGATCCACTTGACCGCGGTCTTCTCGCCGACCTTGTCGATGCCGATCAGGTTGTCGCTGGTCTCGCCGACGAGGGCGGCGACGTCGGGGTACTGGTGCGGCTCGATGCCGTAGCGCTCGAAGACGGTGTCGCGGTCGTAGCGCTTGAGCTCGGAGACGCCGCGCGCGTTCGGGTAGAGCAGGGTGACGTCGTCGTTGATCATCTGGATCGCGTCGCGGTCGCCGGAGACGACGTAGACGTGGAAGCCCTGCTCGGCGCCCTCGCGGGCGAGCGTGGCGAGGATGTCGTCGGCCTCGTAGTCCTCTTTCGAGACCGTGGGGATGCCCATGGCCTTCAGGGCCTCCTCGAGCAGCGGGATCTGGCCGATGAACTCGGGGGGAGTCTCGCCGCGGGTGCCCTTGTACTCGGGGTACTCGCGGGTGCGGAAGGAGAATCGGGAGATGTCGAAGGCGACGGCGAGGTGGGTGGGCTTCTCGGCCTTGAGCAGGTTGATCAGCATCGCGATGAAGCCGTGGATGGCGTTGGTGTGCTGCCCCTCCCGGTTCTGGAAGCTGTCGACCGGCAGGGCGTAGAACGCCCGGAATGCGAGAGAGTGGCCATCGATGACGAGAAGGGTGGGCTTAGAGTTGTCCGACACGAGAGCAAGCCTAGCCGCGCTCACCGACAGGGCGGGCCGAACGAGACGAGTGCAATGACGACCTTCCCGCCCGACCTCGACCCCCAGCTCGTCGAGCGCCTCGTGACCTCGGGAGGCGGCGCGCTCGCGCTCAAGATGGGCATCGAGTTCGTCGAGCTCTCGGCGTCCCACTCCGTCGCGACGATGCCCGTCGAGGGCAACACCCAGGTGGTGGGGCTGCTGCACGGGGGTGCGCACGTGGTTCTCGCCGAGTCGCTCGGGTCCGTGTCATCCGCTATCCACGCGGGCCCCGGACGCTACGCGGTGGGCATCGAGATCAACGCCACCCACAGCCGCTCGGTCACCGAGGGCGTCGTGACGGCCACCTGCACCGCGCTCTCGCTCGGACGCACGCTGGCCACCCACGAGATCGTGATGCGCGACGAGACCGGGCGCCGCCTCTCGACGGTGCGCATGACGAACATGCTGCTCGACCAGCGCGCCTGAGGCGTCGCCTGCGGCTGCGCGGTGACGTGCGGCGAGGTGACGCGCGGCGCCGATCCCGCAGCCGCGCGCCGGTCTGACAGCGCGGAGCCCTCCCCGAGGGCTTCCGAGGCGATCCCGGACGAACGAGCCCGCCGCGGCCGCCTCGTTCGACCGCAACCGGCTCGGAAACGGCCCCGCCGGGGGTGGCGCTGTCCGATCGGACCGCGGCTGTCCGTTAACCGACAGCGTCGGTCCGATCGGACAGCGTGCGCGGCTGCGCAGTGCCGATCGCGCAGCGTCCGGCCGGTCTGACAGCGCCATCGCGCGGCCGCGCGCCGGTCTGACAGCGCCACCGCCCAGCCGCGTGCCGGTCTGACAGCGCGGGAGCCCACCGCGCAGGTTTCCGAGGCGATTCCGGACGAACGAGCCCGCCGCGGCCGCCTCGACCGACCGCAACCGGCTCGAAAGCAGGCCCGCCGGGCCCTACCGAGCGGATGCGCGGCGCGGGCAGCTCAGGACGTGAAGCGCGCGTGGAAGGCGGTGAGGCTGGCGCCCGTTCCGGCGAGGGCTGCGAACGGCGCAGCGGTCGGATCGCAGACGAGGCCGCTCGGCAGGTGCAGCACAATCGGGAACATCGACCTGCCTTCCAGCGGCGTTCCGGTCGAGGTCACCCAGCGCCCGCCGGTGGCGCGTGCCACCGTCTCGCCCAGGTAGCAGCCGAAGCCGAAGAGCACGTCGGCCACCTGCTCGACGCCGACGCGGCCGGCCCGCAGGCTCTCGATCACCGAGTCGACGTAGCCGACGCTGTCGGCCGAGTAGTCGAGCCGCACACCCTGCTCGAGCGCCTGCTCCACGAAGTCGGCGGCGAAGCGCGGGGCGTTCTCGGCGAGCATCGGGTAGGCGATCTGCATGGGGAGTTCGCGGGTCACATCCGGCCCTTCTGAGTGGGGACAGGAAAGGCCCGCCGAGAGTCTCGACGGGCCTTTCGAGGGTGGGAACTACTTCTTGGCGCTCAGCTGCTCGATGATCGCCTGGGCGACGTCGTGCATGGTGAGGCGGCGGTCCATGGAGGCCTTCTGGATCCAGCGGAACGCCTCGGGCTCGGTGAGGCCCATCTTCTCGTTGAGCAGGCCCTTGGCCCGGTCGACGAGCTTGCGGGTCTCGAAGCGCTCGACCAGGTCGGCGACCTCGGCCTCGAGCGTGATGATCTGCGTGTAGCGGCTCAGGGCGATCTCGATCGCGGGGAGCAGGTCGTTCGGCGTGAACGGCTTCACCACGTAGGCGAGCGCTCCTGCCTCAGAGGCTCGCTCGACGAGCTCCTTCTGGCTGAAGGCGGTGAGCAGGACGACGGGAGCGATGTGGTTCTTGGTCAGACGCTCGGCCGCGGAGATTCCGTCGAGCTGGGGCATCTTGACGTCCATGATGACGAGGTCGGGTCGCAGCTCGGTGGCCAGCGCCACGGCGGTCTCGCCATCCCCCGCTTCGCCAACGACTTCGAAGCCGTTGTCGCGGAGAATCTCGACGATATCCATACGAATCAAGGACTCGTCTTCTGCCACCACTACTCGACGGGGAGCGGATGGGGTTGATTCTTGGTCAGTCACGCCAACGAGCCTACGGTATTCTGTGACAGTTGTTGTGCGCCGGATTGGCGGAATGGCAGACGCGGAGCACTCAAAATGCTTTGTTCGTAAGGACGTGCGGGTTCAAGTCCCGCATCCGGCACAACGTGGATAAAGTTTGACGAGCGGGTTTCACTCGGGCGCGCCGCAGCATATCCCCAGGGCGATATCGCTGTATACCCCCGTATTGCGTCTCCTCCACGAGCGTACGGTTCTGGTCGAACGGCGTTTCCTGCTCCGCAGCGATGCGGGCTGGGCACGTTCCGCCACGGAGGGCCTCGCGCCCGCCGCGACGTGGGGTGGTGGCGGCCAGCCCCGCCGCCGCCCCTGAATGCTGTCCGAGAATCCGAGCCGCCTGGAGATGCAATGACAACCGACCCCGATCTGCCAGACCCCACCGAGGCCGAATCCGGCGCGAGCGACAACGACGTCGTCTCCCCCGGATCGACCGCGACGGGGTCGGGCACCACCGAGGCCGACGTCTCGGACGGCCGGGAGCAGAAGCTGCCACCGGTCGACTGACCCGGACACGCCAGAAGGGCCGGACCGCGCGATGCTGTCCGGCCCTTCTGGTCGAGCGGATGCCGCTACTCGACCTGCTCGTAGGCGGGAGCCACCGCGTTCTTCGCGTCGCCCACGCGGTGCACGCGCAGGTCGTTGGTGAAGCCGGAGATCCCGGGAGGGGAACCGGAGATGACGACCACGACATCGCCCACCTCGGCCAGACCCTGGCCGAGCAGCACCTCGTCGACCTGGATGTACATCGAGTCGGTGTGGGTCACCCGGTCGACGACATAGGCGTCGATCCCCCAGATGAGCGCCATACGACGACGGATGGCCGGGTCGGGCGTGAAGGCCTTCATCGGCACGTTGAAGCGCAGGCGCGACATGCGGCGGGCGGAGTCGCCCGACTCCGTGAAGATGCACACGTACTTCGCCTCGACGAAGGTCGCGACCTCGGCGGCCGCGAGGGTGATCGCACCGCCCTGCGTGCGCGGCTTGGTGCCGAGCTCGGGGATGCGCTCGAGTCCGTGCTCCTCGGTGGAGGCGACGATGCGGGCCATGGTCTGCACCGTGATCACCGGGTACTCGCCGACGCTGGTCTCGCCGCTGAGCATCACCGCGTCCGCGCCGTCGAGCACGGCGTTGGCCACGTCCGAGGTCTCGGCGCGCGTGGGCACGGGGCTGGAGATCATCGACTCGAGCATCTGGGTGGCGACGATGACCGGCTTGGCCATGCGGCGGGAGAGCTCGACGGCGCGCTTCTGCACGATCGGCACGGCCTCGAGGGGGAGCTCGACGCCGAGGTCGCCGCGGGCGACCATGATCGCGTCGAAGGCGTCGATGATCTCCTCGAGGTTCTCGACGGCCTGCGGCTTCTCGACCTTGGCGATGACGGGGACGGTGCGCCCCTCCTCCGCCATGATCTCGTGCACGCGTCGGATGTCCGAGGCGTCGCGCACGAAGGACAGCGCGATGAGGTCGGCGCCGAGGCGGAGCCCCCAGCGGAGATCGTCCTCGTCCTTCTCGCTCAGCGCGGGGACGTTGACGGCCACGCCGGGCAGGTTGATGCCCTTGTTGTTCGACACGGCGCCGGCCACGATCACGACGGTGGAGACCACGGGGCCCTCCACGCCGGTGACCTGCACCTTGACCTTGCCGTCGTCGATGAGCAGGAAGTCGCCGGGGGTGACGTCCTGCGGGAGGCCCTTGAAGGTCGTGCCGGAGAGCTCGCGCGTTCCGACCACGTCCTCCGTGGTGATCTTGAAGACGTCGCCGACGGCGAGGTCGTAGGGTCCGCCCTCGAACTTGCCGAGGCGGATCTTGGGGCCCTGCAGGTCGACCATGACGGCGACGGCGCGACCGGAGTCCTCCGCCGCCTTGCGGACGTTCGCGTACACCGCCTCGTGAACGTCGTACGAACCGTGGCTGAGGTTCATTCTGGCTACGTCGACACCGGCGTCAATGATGGCGCGGATGTTCTCATAGCTGGAGGTTGCCGGACCGAGCGTTGCGATAATCTTCGCGCGTCTCATGAGTTCCTTCTGTGGTGGTGGATGTGGTGGGAGGGTGAGTCTGTGGGCGGTGCTAGATCGCGATCGCGTGATCGGTGGGCTTCACCGGGAACGGGAGCTGCGTCGCACCTTCAAGGTACCGGTCGACAGCGGATGCCGCGGCACGGCCCTCTGCGATGGCCCAGACGATGAGCGACTGGCCGCGGCCCGCGTCGCCTGCGACGAACACGCCCTGCTCGCTGGTCTGGTAGTCGCCGTCGCGGGAGATGTTGCCCTTGCCGTCGAAGGGCACGGGCAGCTGCTCGGTGATCGTCTCGGTCTCCGGACCCGTGAAGCCCATGGCGAGCAGCACGAGGTCGGCGGGGATCTCGCGCTCGGTGCCGGCCTTGGGGACGCGGCGGCCGTCGAGGTACTCGGTCTCCGCGACGCGGATGGCACGCACCTCTCCGGCGTCGTTGGAGAGGAACTCGATCGTCGACGCGAGGAAGACGCGCTCGCCGCCCTCCTCGTGGGCGCTGGAGACCTCGAACAGGGTCGGGGCCATCGGCCAGGGCTGGTGGTCCTGGCGCTCGGCGGCCGGCTGCTTGCCGATGGCGAGGTTGGTGACGCTCAGCGCGTGCTGGCGGTGCGCGGTGCCGATGCAGTCCGCACCGGTGTCGCCTCCGCCGAGGACGACGACGTGCTTGCCGTCCGCGGTGAGCTGCTCGGTGACGGTGTCGCCCGCGCCCACCCGGTTCTGCTCGACCAGGTAGTCCATGGCGAAGTGCACGCCCATGAGGTCGCGGCCGGGGATCGGGAGGTCGCGCGGCACGGTGGCGCCGGTGGCGACGATGACGGCGTCGTAGCGGGCGCGCAGGTCGCTCCAGCTGATGTCCACGCCGATGTTCACACCGGAGCGGAAGCGGGTGCCCTCGGCCTTCATCTGCGCGAGGCGCATCTCGATGTGCTTCTTCTCCATCTTGAAGTCCGGGATGCCGTAGCGCAGCAGGCCGCCGATGCGGTCGTCGCGCTCGAAGACGGCCACGGTGTGACCGGCCCGGGTGAGCTGCTGGGCGGCGGCGAGACCGGCGGGTCCCGAGCCGACGACGGCGACGGTCTTGCCGGTGAGGCGCTCCGGCGGGTGGGGGGTGACCCAGCCCTTCTGGTAGGCCTCGTCGATGATCGAGACCTCGACGTTCTTGATCGTCACGGCGGGCTGGTTGATGCCGAGCACGCAGGACGACTCGCACGGTGCGGGGCAGAGCCGGCCCGTGAACTCCGGGAAGTTGTTCGTGGCGTGCAGGCGCTCGATGGCCTGGTGGCCCTCGCCGCGCCACATCAGGTCGTTCCACTCCGGGATCAGGTTGCCGAGCGGGCAGCCCTGGTGGCAGAACGGGATGCCGCAGTCCATGCAGCGCCCGGCCTGCTTGCGCACGGTGGCCGCGTCGCCCTGCTCGTAGACCTCTTTCCAGTCCATCAGCCGCAGTGCGACGGGACGACGTGCCGGGAGCTCGCGCTCCTGTACCTTCAGGAACCCCTTGGGATCAGCCACCGGTAACCTCCATGATTCTGCCCCAGACGATGTCGCCGTCGGGGTCGAGCCCCTCGGCGACGGCGTTCTGGCGAGTTGCTATGACCGCCGCGTAGTCGCGAGGCAGGACCTTCACGAAACGGGACACGGTCTCGTCGATGTCTGCGAGCATCCGCTCGGCGACAGCCGACCCGGTCTCGTCGTAGTGGCGCGTGAGGAGGTCGGTGACGATCTCCACGTCGGCGCTTCCCAGCGGCAGCAGCGAGAGCTCGCCGCTGGCGAGGGAGTCGGGGTTCATGTTCTCCGGCGCCAGGTCGTAGATGTACGCCGTGCCGCCCGACATGCCCGCGCCGAGGTTGCGGCCGGTGGTGCCGAGGATCACGGCGAGTCCGCCGGTCATGTACTCGAGCGCGTGGTCGCCCACGCCCTCGACCACCGCCGTGGCCCCGGAGTTGCGCACCAGGAAGCGCTCGCCGACGATGCCGCGCAGGAACATGGAGCCCTGCGTCGCGCCGTAGCCGATCACGTTGCCCGCGATGACGTTGTCCTCGGCCGCGAAGGCCGAGCGGGCGTCGGGCAGCACGACGATCTCGCCGCCGCACAGCCCCTTGCCCACGTAGTCGTTGCTGTCGCCGACGAGGCGCAGACGGATGCCGTTCGGCAGGAAGGCGCCGAGCGACTGCCCGGCGGTTCCGCTGAGGTTCACCTGGATGGTGCCGGCCGGCAGGCCGTTCTCGCCGTGGCGCAGCGTGACCGCGTTGCCGAGCATGGTGCCGACAGCGCGCTCGGTGTTCTTGATCGTGCGCTCGATCACCACCCGGGTGCCGTGCTCGAGGGCCGCCTGGCTCAGGCGGATCAGCTCGACGTCGAAGTGCTTCTCGAGCTCGTGGTCCTGCTGGCGGGAGTTCTTGCGCGGCTCGTCGGCGGCGAAGTCCGGCCCGATCAGCACGGGGCTGAGGTCGAGGCCGTCGGCCTTCCAGTGCTCGATGGCGGTGTTGACGTCGAGCACCTCGTGGTGCCCGATCGCCTCCTCCAGCGAGCGGAAGCCGAGGGCGGAGAGGTACTCGCGCACCTCCTGCGCCAGGAACTCGAAGAAGTTGACCACGAACTCCGGCTTGCCGGAGAAGCGGGCGCGCAGCTCGGGGTTCTGGGTGGCGATGCCGACGGGGCAGGTGTCGAGGTGGCAGACCCGCATCATGACGCAGCCCTCGACCACGAGGGGCGCGGTCGCGAAACCGTACTCCTCCGCGCCGAGCAGCGCGCCGACGATGACGTCGCGGCCGGTCTTCATCTGGCCGTCGACCTGCACGACCACCCGGTCGCGCATGCCGTTGAGCATCAGCGTCTGCTGGGTCTCGGCGAGGCCGAGCTCCCAGGGCGTCCCGGCGTGCTTGAGCGAGTTGAGCGGACTGGCGCCCGTTCCGCCGTCGTGGCCGGAGACCAGCACGACGTCGGCCAGCGCCTTCGTCACGCCGGCGGCGACCGCGCCGATGCCGCTCTGGCTCACGAGCTTCACGTGCACCCGGGCGACCGGGTTGGCCCGCTTCACGTCGAAGATGAGCTGCTTGAGGTCTTCGATGGAGTAGATGTCGTGGTGCGGGGGCGGCGAGATGAGGCCGACGCCGGCGGTGGCGTGCCTGGTGCGCGCGATCCACGGGTAGACCTTGGTCGGGGGCAGCTGGCCGCCCTCTCCCGGCTTCGCGCCCTGGGCCATCTTCAGCTGGATGTCGGTGGCGTGGGTGAGGTACATGCTCGTCACACCGAAGCGACCGGAGGCGACCTGCTTGATCGCACTGCGGCGGGCGGGGTCGAGCAGGCGGTCGGTGTCCTCGCCGCCCTCGCCGGTGTTGCTCTTCGCGCCGATCGAGTTCATCGCGATGGCGAGGGTCTCGTGCGCCTCCGCGCTGATCGAGCCGTAGCTCATCGCACCGGTGGAGAAGCGCTTCACGATCGACGCGACCGACTCGACCTCGTCGATGGGCACCACGGGGCGCGCGCCGGACTTGAAGGAGAACATGCCGCGGATGGTCATGAGCTTCTCCGACTGGTCGTCGACGAGCTTGGTGTACTCGCGGAAGATGTCGTAGCGCCGAGCACGCGTGGCGTGCTGCAGCCGGAAGACGGTGTCGGGGTTGAAAAGGTGAGGCGGACCCTCGCGGCGCCACTGGTACTCGCCGCCGATGCCGAGGCGCTCGTGCGCCACGATCGCGCCGTCCTCGGGGTAGGCGCCGGAGTGCCTGGCGGCGCTCTCGGCCGCGATGACCTCCATGCCGATGCCGCCGAGCAGGCTCGACGTTCCGGTGAAGTACTGGTCGACGAACTCCTGGTTGAGGCCGACCGCCTCGAAGGCCTGGGCGCCCGCGTAGGAGCTCACCACTGAGATGCCCATCTTGCTCATGATCTTGAGCACGCCCTTGCCGAGCGCCTTGATCAGGTTCTTGACGGCCTTCTCGGGCGTGACACCGGTGAGCATGCCGTTGCGGACGAGCTCCTCCGCGGTCTCCATGGCGAGGTACGGGTTGATAGCGGATGCGCCGTAGCCGACGAGCAGCGCGATGTGGTGCACCTCGCGCACGTCGCCCGCCTCGACGATGATGCCCACCTTCATCCGCGTCTCCTTGCGGATGAGGTGGTGGTGGATGGCGGCGAGCATCAGCAGCGACGGGATCGGCGCGTACTCGCGGTTGGAGTCGCGGTCGGAGAGGACGATGAACTCCGCTCCCCCGTCGATGGCCTCGTCGACCTCGTCGCACATGGCGGCGAGGCGCTTCTCCAGCGCCTTCGGTCCCTTGTCGACCCGGTAGAGGCCCCGGATCGTCGTGGTGAGACGGCTGCCGGGGGTGGGGTCGATGTGCTGGATCTTGGCGAGCTCGTCGTTGTCGATCACCGGGAAGTCGAGGATGACCTGGCGCGCGTGCTCGGGCGTGGCGGCCAGCAGGTTGCGCTCCGGGCCGAGGCCGAGCTTCATCGAGGTGACGACCTCCTCGCGGATGGAGTCGAGCGGCGGGTTCGTGACCTGCGCGAACTGCTGGGTGAAGTAGTCGAACAGCAGCCGTGGGCGCTCGGAGAGCACCGCGATCGGCGTGTCGGAGCCCATCGCGCCGAGCGGCTCCGCGCCGTTCTTCGCCATCGGCATCACCATGATGCGCACTTCCTCCTCGGTGTAGCCGAAGGTGCGCTGGCGGCGGGTGACCGACGCCGGGGTATGCACGATGTGCTCGCGCTCGGGCAGGTCCTTGAGGTGGATGCGCCCCTCGTCGAGCCACTCGCCGTAGGGCGCGGCCGTGGCCAGCTCGCCCTTGACGATGTCGTCCTCGATGATCGTTCCCGCCTCGGTGTCGACGAGGAACATCTTGCCGGGGCGCAGGCGGCCCTTGCGCACGACCTTGGCCGGGTCGATGTCGAGCACGCCGATCTCGCTGGCGAGCACCACGAGGCCGTCGTCGGTAACCAGGAAGCGGCCGGGACGCAGGCCGTTGCGGTCGAGGGTGGCCCCGACGAGCGAGCCGTCGGTGAATACGAGGGCGGCCGGGCCGTCCCACGGCTCCATGAGCATGGCGTGGTACTCGTAGAAGGCCTTGCGGCTCGCCTCGACGTCGGTCTGGTTCTCCCAGGCCTCGGGCACCATCATCATGATCGAGTGCGGGAGCGAGCGGCCGGTGAGGCTGAGCAGTTCCACCACCTCGTCGAACGAGGCGGAGTCGCTGGCGCCCGGCGTGTTGATCGGCAGGATGCTGGGGATGTCGCCGAGCAGCTCGGACTCGAGCTGCGACTGGCGCGCGCGCATCCAGTTGCGGTTGCCCTGCACGGTGTTGATCTCGCCGTTGTGCGCGATCATGCGGAAGGGCTGCGCGAGCGGCCACGACGGGAAGGTGTTGGTGGAGTAGCGCGAGTGCACGAGCGCGAGCTTCGACGCGAAGCGCTCGTCGGAGAGGTCGGGGTAGAAGGGCTCGAGCTGGAGCGTGGTGACCATGCCCTTGTAGACCAGCGTGCGGCTGGACAGCGAGGGGAAGTAGGCGCCGAAGTCGTGCTCGGCGCGCTTGCGCAGCCGGTAGACCAGGCGGTCCAGCTCGATGCCGGAGACGGGCTCGCCGTTCTCGCCGATGCGGGTCGAGCCGAGGAAGAGCTGCTCGAACACCGGCATGGCGGCGCGCGCCAGGTCGCCGACCTCGAGCGGGCGCACGGGCACCTCGCGCCAGCCGAGCACAACGAGGTCCTCCTCGGCGGCGATCGCCGCGATGCCGTTCTGGATCAGCGCGCGCTCGTCGTCGTCGGTGGGCAGGAAGGCCATGCCGACGGCGTAGCTGCCGGCTGCCGGCAGCTCGAAGCCGGCCACGGCGCGCAGGAACTCGTCGGGGATCTGGGTGATGATGCCCGCCCCGTCGCCGGTGCCGGCGTCGGAGCCGATGGCCCCGCGGTGCTCGAGGTGGCGCAGTGCGCCAAGCGCGGCATCGATGATGTCGTGCCCGGCGGTGCCGCGCAGGGTGGCCACCATCGCCAGGCCGCAGGCGTCCTTCTCCCGGTTCGGGTCGTAGAGGCCTGTCGCCTGTGGTCTGGTGGTGAAACGCTCAAATGCTGGCGTGAGAGCCATTCGGTCCGTCCTCACGATGTGTAGGTACGTGTGGGACGTCGGCGGCCCATCGATGTATGTGTCTTAGAGGCCCTGTAGTCAGGACTTGACGCCTGCTCCGCTTGTGGCGGGCCCGCTTGTGGCGAGCGCTTCGGGAGAGGACGAGGCGTCGGTGCCTGGTTCGTCGATGTCCGAATAGGTGTCGTCAGATTCTACCCCAGTACCCGGGGCGACCCACTCCCGACCGGGAACGTAGGCGCTCGGCTCGAGCCCGGGGTGGCGGCGGGTCTGCACGGCGATGATCACGACGCCGAGCACGATGGCGGCGATCGCGGCCCAGACGTTGACGCGCAGGCCGAGGAAGATCTCCGTCGGATCGATGCGGATCGACTCGAAGACGGTGCGGCCGAGGCCGTACCAGATCAGGTACAGGCCGAGCACCTTGCCCCACTGCAGGCGCAGCTTGCGCTCGACGATGAGGATCAGCGCGAGTCCGACGAGGTTCCAGATGATCTCGTAGAGGAAGGTCGGGTGGAACAGCGTGCCCTCGGGCAGCCCGGGCGGGAAGGCGGCGTTGGTGGACTCGATCTCGAGGCCCCACGGCAGGTTGGTGGGCAGTCCGAAGAGCTCGTGGTTGAACCAGTTGCCGAGGCGGCCGAAGGCCTGGGCCAGCAGCAGCGCGGGGGCGACGGCGTCGGCGAAGGTCCAGAAGCGCACTCCCGCGAAACGGCAACCGATCCAGGCGCCGACGGCGCCGCCGATCAGCGAGCCGAAGATGGCGATGCCGCCCTCCCAGACGTAGAAGACCCTCAGCAGGTCGGCGCCGTCGTAGAAGTAGTCGTTCGGGTGGGTGAGCACGTGGAAGATGCGCGCGCCGACGATGCCGAGCGGGATCGCCCAGATCACGATGTCGAGCACAACGCCCGGCTCGGCCCCGCGCTGCTTGAGGCGGTGGTTGGTGAGGATCCCCGCGGCCACGATCCCGATCAGGATGCAGATGGCGTAGGCGTGCACGTTCAGGTCGAACGGGAACCACTCCAGCCCGATGTCTCTGAGCCACTGGCCGAGGTTGAAGACCTGCCAGGCGTAGTCCGGGCTGGGAATGCTGAGGGGTGCGAACACGGGGTGGGAACCTTTCTAAAGGTCGTCAAGTCGAGTCAAGACTAGACCCGCAACCGGCGGGTCCGGATCGGACGGGTGCCGGAGCGGGCGGGGCTCAGGGGCGGGTGCCCTCGCTGAGGGCGGCGGCCGTGCGCGCGACGGCGTCGACTCCCCCGTCGGCGAGTGCCTTCACGAGCGACGATCCCACGATCGCGCCGTCGGCGTAGCCGATGACCTCGCGCACCTGTTCCGCCGTGGAGATGCCGATGCCCACGCAGGTGCTGGTGGCGCCGGCATCGCGCAGTCGCGAGACGAGGGAGCGGGCGGCGCTGTCGACGTCCTGGCGGGCGCCGGTGATCCCCATGGTGGAGACGGCGTAGACGAAGCCGCGGCTCAGCTCGACGGCGCGTTCGAGACGGGCGGCGGATGACGATGGTGCGGCCAGGAAGACGCGGTCCAGTCCCGTACGGTCGGACGCGGCGAGCCAGTCCTTCGCCTCGTCGGGCACCAGGTCGGGCGTGATCAGACCGGCGCCTCCAGCGGCGAGCAGCTCGTCGGCGAAGCGCTCGACGCCGAACTGGATGATCGGGTTCCAGTAGGTCATCACCAGCACCGGTGCGTCGACACGGGCCGTGATGGCGGCGACCGCCTCGATACCGTGCTTCAGGCGGAAGCCCTTCTGCAGGGCGATCTCGGTAGCGTGCTGGATGACGGGGCCGTCCATCACCGGGTCGGAGTAGGGCAGGCCGAGCTCGAGCACGTCGACGCCGTTCTCGACCAGCGCGACCGCCGCCTCGATGCTGGTGTCGAGGTCGGGGAAGCCGGCGGGCAGGTAGCCGACGAGCGCGCCGGATCCGGCCTGCTTGCGCACCGAGATGACGTCTTCGACGCGGCTCATCGCTCGACCCCCGCTCCGCTTGCGGCCTGGTCGGTGTCGAGCGGTGCCTCGTCCTCCGCGGCGAGGGCCTCGGCATCGAGCAGACGGAAGTACTTCCCCGCCGTCTCCATGTCTTTGTCGCCGCGGCCGGAGAGGTTCACCAGGATGACGGCGTCGGGGCCGAGCTCCTTGCCGAGTTTGATCGTGCCTGCCAGCGCGTGCGCCGACTCGATGGCCGGGATGATCCCCTCGGTGCGGCTGAGCAGGCGCAGCGCCTGCATGGCCTCGTCGTCGGTGATCGGCTGGTAGTCGGCGCGGCCGATGTCGTGCAGCCAGGAGTGCTCGGGCCCGACGCCCGGGTAGTCGAGTCCGGCGGAGATCGAGTGCGACTCGACGGTCTGGCCGTCCTCGTCCTGCAGCATGTAGCTGCGCGCGCCGTGGAGCACGCCGGGGCGGCCTCGGGTGAGCGTGGCGGCGTGGCGGTCGGTGAGGTGCCCGTCGCCTGCGGCCTCGTAGCCGACGAGCTTGACCTCGGCGTCGTCGAGGAAGGCGTGGAAGATGCCCATCGCGTTGCTGCCGCCGCCGATGCAGGCGGTGACCGCCGTGGGCAGTGCGCCGGTGAGTTCGAGCACCTGGGCGCGCGCCTCCTCGCCGATGATCTTCTGGAAGTCGCGCACCATCGCGGGGAAGGGGTGCGGGCCCGCGACCGTGCCGAAGATGTAGTTGGTGGTGTCGACGCTGGCGACCCATTCGCGGTACGCCTCGTTGATGGCGTCCTTGAGGGTGCGGGATCCGGTCGTGACAGACACGACCTCGGCGCCGAGCAGGCGCATGCGCGCCACGTTGAGCGCCTGGCGGTCGGTGTCGACCTCGCCCATGTAGATGACGCACTCGAGCCCGAAGAGGGCGGCCGCGGTGGCCGTCGCGACGCCGTGCTGTCCGGCGCCGGTCTCGGCGATCACGCGGGTCTTGCCGATGCGCTTGGTGAGCAGCGCCTGGCCGAGCACGTTGTTGATCTTGTGCGAGCCCGTGTGGTTCAGGTCCTCGCGCTTGAGGATGATGCGCGCCCCGCCGGCGTGCTCCGCGAAGCGGGGCACCTCGGTGATGATAGAGGGACGGCCCGTGTAGGTCTTGTGCAGGGCCGTGAGCTCGGCGGCGAAGTCCGGGTCGGTCTTGGTCGACTCGTAGGCGGCGCTGAGCTCGTCGAGAGCCGCGACGAGCGACTCGGGCACGAAGCGTCCTCCGAAGTCGCCGAAGTACGGGCCGATCTCGTCGCGCAGGCTGGTCATCAGGTACCGAGGAATTCTGTGAGGGTGGCGACGGGGTCGCCGGTGACGAGGGCTTCGCCGATGAGCACGACGTCGGCGCCGGCCGCGCGGTAGTGCGCGACATCCGCCGGGGTCTTCACCGCGGACTCGGCGACACGGATGACGCCCGCCGGGATGGCGGGGGCGAGTGTGCCGAAGAGGTTCTGGTCGAGCTCGAAGGTGGAGAGGTTGCGGGCGTTCACGCCGATCAGCGTGGCGCCGAGGTCGATGGCGCGGTCGAGCTCCTCCGCGCTGTGCGTCTCGACCAGTGCGGTCATGCCGAGCTCGCCGATGAGGGCGAACAGCTCCCGCATCAGCGGCTGCTCCAGCGCCGCGACGATGAGCAGCACGAGGTCGGCACCGGCGGCGCGCGCCTCGAACACCTGGTACGGCTCGGCGATGAAGTCCTTGCGCAGGACGGGCAGGCTCACCGCGGCGCGCACGGCCTCCAGATCGGCGAGGGATCCGCCGAACTTGCGGCCCTCGGTGAGAACGCTGATGACGGACGCGCCGCCGCGCTCGTAGGCGAGAGCGAGGGCTGCGGGGTCGGCGATCTCGGCCAGGGCGCCGCGGGAGGGGCTGGAGCGCTTGACCTCCGCGATGATCTTGACCCGGTCGGAGGGTGCGAGGTGCGCGAGCGCGTCGAGCGCCGCGGGGCGCGCGAGCGCGGCCGACTCGACGTCGGCGAGACTGCGCAGCGCGCGACGGTCCGCGGAGTCGGCGAGAGCCCCGGCGAGGAGTGAGTCGAGCACTCTACTTGTGGGCCTTGGGAGCGGACTTCGCTCCCCCGACTCCGTAGCCGAGCGAGGCGAGCACCTTGCCGGTGACGGCGCCGAGCACGAGCAGCACGGCGGCCGCGATGACCAGCCAGACGAGCTCGAACCAGAACGCGAAGGTACCGATCGTGAAGGCGACCAGCATGATGATCACGGCTGTCCAGGCGGCGGGAGAGTTGCCGTGTCCGGCGTCAGACTCGATGGTCATGATGCTCCATTCGTTGAGAGTTGTGCGACAAGAAACTCTATCGCGGGCGGGGAGGGGTTCGAGACGCGACGCGGTTCAGTCGCGGGTTGTCGGGTCGTCGCCGCCGCTGAGGGAGTCCCAGTCGTCGACGGAGGTGCGCTGGGCTCCCGGCTGCTCGAGGCGCGTTGTGGTCTGGTACTTGCTGGTGGATCCCGGCCATCGGCGCCCGGTGGCGACGATCGCGACTCCGAGCAGCAGGATCAGCGCGCCGGCGGCGAGGGCCACCCAGGGCCAGGGCGTGAGCGCGATGGAGACGACCAGGTCGGCGACCGAGGCCTCCCCCGCGACGCCGGTGGCCTCGGAGATCGCCGGGGCGGCTGCCGCCACCGGGCCGCTGACGGCGATGACGGCGGAGAAGAGGATCGCGACCCCGATCAGAGCCTGGAGCACCCCGAAGACGATGCGGAAGAAGGGGCCCGCGATACTGAGCGCGCCGACCAGGACCAGGCTGGTGAGGGCGAGCGCCGAGAGCGCGGGCGCTCCGACCTGGCCGTCGACGGCGAGGGCGACCCCGTCGTCGAGCTCGACGGCGAACCAGGTCTGCGTCCAGGAGACGAGGGCGAGGATCCCGAGCACCGTGGTGGCGAGGATGATGCGCGACTTGTACCGGCGCGGAGGGCGCGGTGTCGGCGGGAGCGCCGCATCCGCTTCGACGGTCACTGCACCCTCCGCATCCCGTTGGCGATGGCCACGGCGCGCAGCGGGGCCGCGGCCTTGTGCTGCGACTCCTGGTGCTCGGCCAGCGGGTCGGAGTCGGCGACGAGGCCGGCGCCGGCCTGCACGCGGGCGAGGCCGCCGACGATGGTCGTGGTGCGGATGGCGATGGCCAGGTCGAGGTCTCCGGCGAAGTCGAAGTAGCCGACCACTCCCCCGTAGACGCCGCGCTGCGCCGGCTCCAGCTCGTCGATGATCTCGAGGGCGCGCGGCTTCGGCGCGCCGGAGAGGGTGCCGGCCGGGAAGGTGGCGGCGAAGACCTCGATCGGCGTGGCGTCGGGGCGGATGTCGCCCTCCACACTCGAGACGAGGTGCATGATGTGGCTGAAGCGCTCCACCTGCATGAACTCCGTCACCTCGACCGTTCCCGGCGTGCAGACCTTGAGCAGGTCGTTGCGGGCCAGGTCGACGAGCATGAGGTGCTCGGAGCGCTCCTTCTCGTCGGCGAGCAGCTCGACCGCGAGCTCGAGGTCGCGCTCCACCGTCTCGCCGCGCGCGCGGGAGCCGGCGATCGGGTGCATGTGCACGCGCGATCCCTGCACCTTGACCAGCGCCTCGGGGCTGGAGCCGACGATCTGGTAGGGCTCGCCTGCGGTGTCGACAAGCGTGAGCAGGTACATGTAGGGCGAGGGGTTGAGGGTGCGCAGCACACGGTAGACGTCGATGGCGTCCGCGGTGATCTCGTGGTCGAAGCGCTGCGAGATCACGACCTGGAAGACGTCGCCGTCGCGGATGAAGGTCTTCGACCGCTCGATGGCGTCGCGGAACTCCTCGGGGGTGCTGCGCGGGATCGGCTGCGCCTCGATGGACAGGTCCACCTCGGCCAGCCAGGCCTCGCTCGGGGTGGCGAGGCGCTCCTGCATGCCGTCGAGCCGCTGCTGCGCGCCCGCCCAGAGCTGGTCGGCGGTCTCGACGCCGTCGCCGAGGGCGGTGGCGATGAGCAGCACCGTCCCGTCGCGGTGGTCGAGCACGACCAGCTCGGAGACGAAGCTGAGCGCCTGCCCGGGAACCGAGAAGTCGGCGGGCGGAACCGCCGGCAGGTTCTCGATCTGGCGGATCGCCTCCCAGCCGATGAAGCCGACGAGCCCGCCGGTGAGCGGCGGGTGCCCCTCGACCCTCGGCGTGCTCCAGCGCTCGTGCAGGTGCGCGAGCGCCTTCAACGGGCCGCCGGGGTGGTCGGTGCCGAGTGCGCGCTCGGCGGGGAGTCCGTAGTCGAGCCAGGTCGCGACATCCGCCCCCTGCTCGTCTGCCGCCTGCGTCAGCACTCCGAAGCTGGAGACGCCGACGAAGGAGAAGCGCGACCAGATGCCGCCCTGCTCCGCGGACTCGAGCAGGAAGGTGCCAGGCGCGCCGGCGGCGAGCTTGCGGTAGATGCCCACCGGGGTCTCGCCGTCGGCGAAGAGCTCGCGGATGACCGGGACGACGCGGTGGCCGTCGGCGATCCTCGTGTCGAAGTCGGCGCGGGTGGTGGTGTTGTTCATTCGGCGTGTCCGATGCGGGGCCCGGATGCGACATGGGGCGAGAGCGGGTCGACGTCGAAGCAGGCGTGGGCGCCGGTGTGGCAGGCGGGGCCGACCTGGTCGACGGTCACCAGCAGGGTGTCGCCGTCGCAGTCGAGCGCCGCGCCGCGCACGAACTGCGCGTTGCCGCTGGTGTCGCCCTTGCGCCAGTACTCCTGCCTGCTGCGCGACCAGAAGGTCACGCGCCCCTCGATCAGGGTGCGGCGCAGGGCCTCGGCGTCCATGTAGCCGAGCATCAGCACGTCCTTGCTGTCCCACTGCTGGATGATCGCGGGCAGCAGGCCGCCGTCCTTGAAGACGGCGCGGTCGACGACCTCGCCTACGGTGTCCGCTGTGAGTTCGACGGTGGTCATCGGATCACGACTCCTGCTTCTGCCAGCGCGCCCTTGACGTCGCCGACGGTGAGTTCGCCGTTGTGGAAGACGGATGCCGCGAGCACGGCGTCCGCCCCGGCCGAGATCGCGGGGGCGAAGTCGGCGAGGCGGCCGGCTCCCCCGCTGGCGATGACGGGCACGCGGCTGATCGCGCGCATCGCCTGGATCATCTCGAGATCGTAGCCGGTCTTCATACCGTCGGCGTCGATGGAGTTGACGAGCAGCTCGCCCACGCCGCGCTCGATCGCCTCGGCGGCCCAGACCAGCGCGTCGAGGTCGGTCTCGGTGCGGCCGCCGTGGGTGGTGACGACGAAGCCGCTGGGCATCGCCGCGCTGCGCTTCACGTCCAGGCTGAGCACGAGCACCTGCGCGCCGAAGCGGTCGGCGATCTCGCCGATGAGCTCGGGGCGCGCGATGGCGGCGCTGTTGACGCCCACCTTGTCGGCGCCGTGGGCCTGCAGCTTCGCCACGTCGTCGGTGGAGCGCACCCCGCCGCCCACCGTGAGCGGGATGAAGACCTGCTCGGCCGTGGCCTGCACCACGTCGAACATGGTGTCGCGGTTGTCGACGGTGGCCTTCACGTCGAGGAAGGTGATCTCGTCGGCGCCCTGCTCGTAGTACTTGCGGGCGAGCTCCACGGGGTCGCCCGCGTCGCGCAGATTGAGGAAGTTGACGCCCTTCACCACCCGCCCGGCGGCGACGTCGAGGCACGGGATCACGCGGACTGCGAGGCCCACGGTCAGATCCTCGCGGCGTGGATCGAGCTGACCAGGATGGCGCGGGCGCCGAGGTCGTAGAGCGCGTCCATGAGGTGGTTGGTCTCGTTGCGGTGCACCATCGCGCGCACGGCCACCCACTCGGGGTCGTGCAGCGGCGAGATCGTGGGCGACTCGAGCCCGGGCGTGATGGCCGTGGCCTGCTCGACGAGCGAGACCGGCACGTCGTAGTCCATCAGCACGTACTGGCGGGCGACGAGCACACCCTGCAGGCGGCGCTGCAGCGTGGCGATGGCGGCGAGCTCCGGCTTGGCGCTGATCAGCACGGCGGTGGATTCGAGGATCACCGGTCCGAAGATCTCGAGACCCTGGGCGCGCAGCGTGGAGCCCGTGCTCACGACGTCTGCCACGGCATCCGCTACACCGAGGTGGATGGCGGACTCGACGGCCCCGTCGAGGCTGACGAGAACCGCGGTGACGCCGTGGCCCCGGAGGAAGTCGCCGACGAGCCCGGGGTAGCTGGTCGCGACGCGCACGCCCTCGAGGTCGGAGAGTGCGGAGAACTGGCCGGGGCGCCCGGCGAAGCGGAAGGTGGAGCCGCCGAAGTCGAGGCTTGCGATCTCCCCGGCCTCTGAGCCGGAGTCGAGCAGGAGGTCGCGGCCGGTGATGCCCACGTCGAGGGCGCCGGAGCCGACGTAGGTGGCGATGTCGCGGGGGCGCAGGTAGAAGAACTCCACGTCGTTGCGCGGGTCGCTGGCGCTCAGCGCGCGGGGGTCGCGGCGGCCGACGTAGCCGGCCTCCTGCAGCATGTCTGCCGCGGTCTCGCTCAGCGAGCCCTTGTTGGGGACTGCGATTCTCAGCATGGATTTGCCTTCGGTTCGAGGATGATCGGGGAGGGAGTGGCGGCGTCTACAGATGCTTGTAGACGTCGGCGAGTCCCAGGCCCTTCGCGATCATCATCACCTGGAGGTGGTAGAGCAGCTGCGAGATCTCCTCGGCAGCCTCGTCGTTCGACTGGAACTCCGCCGCCATCCAGACCTCGGCGGCCTCCTCGACGATCTTCTTGCCGATCGCGTGCACGCCGGCGTCGAGCTCGGCGACCGTGCCGGAGCCCTCGGGGCGGGACGCTGCTTTTTCGCTCAGCTCAGCGAACAGGTCGTCGAAAGTTTTCACGGGTCAAGGGTACTAGCAGCGCGGGGGCCGCGACGGACAGTGCGCGAAAGCGCGCGTCGATCACAGCGGGCCGGCTCCGCCGCCCCGGATCATCCCCGCCGCGTGGGCGGCGGCCGAGGCCTCGGTCTGCTCGTCGCGCATGCGCGCGGCGTCGGCGGGATCGAGCCGGGCGGCGGCACCGGAACGGCGGTCGATCAGTGCCGCTACGCCGAGCGGGCCGAGCACGACGACCGCGATGGGGATGAGGATGAACATGGCCGGCTCCAATCGTCCGCCTCCACGCTACGCCCGTCCGCGGCGAAAGCGAAGAGGCTTCGGCCGGGCGGGCCGGCCATGGGAGAAGCGGATGCCGGCGTCGGGTACCCGGCGCCGGCATCCGCTTCTGCGTTGCTTGCCTGCTGCTAGCGCTGGACGGCTTCGAGCGCGTCGACCAGGCCGGCGCCGAAGTAGCCGTTGCTCGCCGGCTCGCCGACGCAGAGCGCGACTCCCGCCGGGCAGGGCACGTCGGTGGCCTGGGCGTAGAGCAGGTCGGCGAGCTGCGAGCCGGACGCGCGGTGGTGCGTCGACTTGAGCAGTGCGGCCACCCCGGCCACGTGCGGGGAGGCCATCGAGGTGCCGTTGTAGCTGGCGTAGCCGCCGTCGAGCACGGTGGACAGGATCGCCGAGCCGGGCGCGGCGATGTCGATGACGCCCTGGCCGTAGTTGGAGAAGCTGGAGAGCGCGCCGGTGGAGGTCGTCGACGAGACGGCGACCACTCCGTCGAGCTCGGCCGGGATGTCGGTGCAGCCGGCGTCGATCGGCCGCACGACAGGGACGGTGTCGTTGGGGCTGGAGTCGTCCTCGACCTTGTTGGCGAGGTCCATCGCGGAGTTGCCGGCTGCGGCGACGTTGAGTACGCCCTTCTGCTGGCTGAACTGCACCGCCCGGTTCACGGCGGTCTTCACCGCGAGCTGGTCGGGGTCGCTGTCGCACCAGAACTGCCACGGGTCGACATAGTAGCTGTTGTTGGTGATGTCCGCCCCGCTGGCGGCGGCGAACATGAAGCCGCAGATGGCGGCCTCCGGGTAGATGAACCCGTCGTCGCTCACCACCTTCACAGAGGAGAGGGTGACGCCGGGTGCCACGCCGACGATCCCGACGCCGTTGCGGGCGGCGGCGATGGTGCCGGCGACGTGGGTGCCGTGGGCGCTGTTCGTCGGCTGCCAGGCCTCGTAGCTGCCGTCGGCGGTGCCGCTGAGGCAGCCGGCGGAGCGGCGCGCGTCGATGTTCGCGGCGAGGTCGGGGTGGGTGGCCTCGATGCCCGAGTCGAGCACCGCCACGAGCACCTTCTTCGAGCCGTCGGTGATCTGGTGGGCCTGGTCGGCGCCGATCGCGGCCATGTCCCACTGCAGCGACTCGTCGGGGTCGGGCACCACCTCGTGGTGGCCCTCGACACCCTGGTCCTTGGTGACCGCCGCACGGCGCTGCTGGGCCCCGGATCCCTCGAGCGGGTCGGTGATGCCGTAGCTCGGATCGGTGGCGGCGACCGGCGCGGTGCGCGTCGCGCCGACCGACTCGACTCCCTTGCGCCCCGCGAGGCCCTCGCGGAAGAGCGTGTTGTCGGACTGCGCGATGACCACGCCGATCTCCGGGTACGACGCCACGACGTGGCCGCCCGCGTCGACCACGGCACGCTCGACCTTCTTGGTCTGGCCGCGGTTCGCCTTCGTCACGTTCACGGCGTAGTTCATCACGTCGCCGCGCGCGATCTCGACGGGCGGCGGGTCGTGCCTGCCCGTCTCGTCGGCGCTCGCCGTGGTCGGCAGGAGGATGCCGAACGAGACGACGGCGCCGATCGTGATTCCTGCGGTGAGTGCGCGCCGGCGCTTCGAGCTCGCGGCGGTCTTTTCGGGGTACAGCGACATTGTGCTCCTCGTCCCGTGAAGCCACTTCCGGGAGTCCGACGTGCCGACATCAACCCCTTCGGGCTGTTGCGGGGCCGGTGAACTCGTGGCTTCCTCAGAACCAAGGCTAGGGCGACCCCTCTTCGGGGGACAGTCGGCACTTAGGGGGACACGTGTTGTTTACCCCGGGACGCGACGGAGCCGGGCCGTCGCTCTCGCGTCGGCCCGGCTCCGGGGTGCTGCTTCGTGCTGCCTCGTGCTGGTTCGGCGCTACTTCGTGCCGAGCAGGTCGATCACGAAGGTGAGGGTGCGGCCGGAGAGGCGGTGCCCTCCGCCGACCGGGCCGTAGGCGAGCTCGGGCGGGCAGATCAGCTGGCGGCGTCCGCCCACCTTCATGCCGGGGATGCCCTGCTGCCAGCCGGCGATGAGGCTGCCGAGCGGGAAGTTGATGGACTGGCCGCGGCTCCAGCTGGAGTCGAACTCCTCGCCGCTCTCGAAGTCGACGCCCAGGTAGTGCACGTCGACGGTCGCGCCGGGCTGGGCCTCGGCGCCGGTTCCCTCTTCGATGTCGATGATCACGAGCTCGGTGGGCTCGGGGCCCTCGTAGAACTCGACTTCTGGCTTGGTCTTCGGTGAATCAGTCATGAACCCATCCAAGCAGATGCGGCGAGGGGCGCGTGCGCCGCACCCCGGGCATCCGCCCACGGCGTAATCGCGGCGGCGCGGCCAGAACCACCGCGCGTAACTCAGGCGGAACGCCCCGAGCGGATGTCGCGGCCCGCGGCATTCCGCGCACACGGGCCGCGCGGCCGACCGCCCTGCCTGAGTTGTGGGAGGTTCGGACCGACCCTGCACGAGCGGCCGGCGAGGCCCGGAGTACGTTCGTGATTCCGGATGCATCCCAGCGACGCGACCGCGCTCCCCCGGGACCGCGGAGTGCCGGCGCCCGAGCGAGTGATTCATCCGGAATCACGAACCGCAACTCAGGCGGAAGGCCCCGAGCGGATGTCGCGGCCCGCAGCATTCCGCGCACACGGGCCGCGCGACCGACCGCCCTGCCTGAGTTGCGGCAGGTGCGGACCGATGCGTGACGACCCTCCGCTCGACGCGCCACCGTCCCCCGCCTTCGGAAATTCAGGAGATGCGGGCGGCCGGCCCACGCCGGCCCGCGGAATGCCGCGGAATCCTGCGGCGGCCGGTGCGGCCGGCACCCCGAAGTCCTGAATTTCCAAAGGGAGCGGGTGGGGGCCGGGACGGCAGCGGCAACGGCAACGCCGAGGCTCGACGGCTCGACAGCACCGCGGCGCGACGGCACCGAGGCGCGACGGCACCGAGGCGCGACGGCACCGCGGCGCGACGGCGGCCGGCCGGCGCTGACGGAGGTGGGACGACGAGGGCGGGCGGGCTCCAGGGCGCGCCGGACCGCTCAGCGCACCCGCTCGGCCAGGGCGCGCGCCGCGGTGGACGCCGCTGACGCGACCGCGCGCTCGTCCACGCGGGTGAGCTCGCCGTCGCGGAGCACGGTGCGCCCGTGCACGATGAGTCGGGCGAGCGGCGGCTGCGCTCCCAGGGTGAGGGCGGCGACCGGGTCGGCGATGCCCGCATGCTCCACGCCGTCGACCTTCCAGAGGGCGAGGTCGGCGAGCTTGCCCGGCTCGATGGAGCCGAGCTCGCGGTCGCGGCCCAGCACCCGCGCCCCGCCCATGGTCGCGATGTACAGGCCCTGCCGCCCGGTCATGCCGTCGGCGCCCGCGCGCAGCCGGTTCATCAGCACGGCCTGCCGGATCTCGCTGCCGAGCTGGCCGGACTCGTTGGAGGCGGAGCCGTCGACGCCGAGTCCCACCGGCACACCGGCGGCGAGCAGCTGCGGCACGGGGGCGATCCCGGCCGCGAGGCGGGCGTTCGACGAGGGGCAGTGCGCGACACCGGTGCCGGTCTCGGCGAAGCGCGCGATCGCGCCCTCGTCGAGGTGCACGCAGTGCGCCATCCAGACGTCGTCGCCCAGCCAGCCGAGGTCGTCGAGGTACTGGGTGGGGGTCTTGCCGAACGTCGACAGGCAGAAGGCGTCCTCCTCCACGGTCTCCGATCCGTGCGTGTGCAGGCGCACACCCTTCGAGCGGGCGAGCACCGCGGCCTCGCGGAGCAGGTCGGACGTGACGGAGAACGGCGAGCACGGCGCGATCGCAATCTGCACCATCGCCTCACGCGAGGGGTCGTGGAAGGCGTCCACGGCATCCGCGCTCGCCTGCAGCGCCGCGGCCGTCGTCTCGACCGCGAAGTCGGGTGGGAGCCCGCCCTGCGAGCGGCCCAGGTCCATCGAGCCGCGGGTGCCGTGCAGGCGCACCCCGATGCGGGAGGCGGCCGCGACGATGCCGCCGAGGATGTCGCCGGAGCCCTTCGGGAAGACGTAGTGGTGGTCGCCGACGGTGGTGCAGCCGGAGCGGGCAAGAACGGCGATCGCCGCCTCCGCGCCCGCCTCGACGAGGTCGGCGTCGATGGCCGACCAGGCCGGGTAGAGCGCCACGAGCCAGTCGAACAGGATGTCGTCCTGCGCCCAGCCGCGCGTGAGCCACTGGTAGAGGTGGTGGTGGGTGTTGATCAGCCCGGGGGTGAGCAGGTGCCCTGTACCGTCGATCGACTCGATGGCGGGCGGGACGGGGTAGGCCTCCCCCGTCGGCGCGTGCCCGCGCACCGCCCAGAGCGGCGGGGTGCCGTCGCCGACCGCCACGATCGTGGCGTCGTCGACGACCACCCAGCCGGAAGGATGCTCCGTGCCGAGCGCGTCGACCGTGGCGACGGTGGCCCCGCTGATGATGGTGCGGCTGGCCGGTGCGCTCATGGGTCGGGTCCTTCGTCTCAGGCGAGCAGCAGGCGCTCGAGCAGCAGGGGTGCGAAGTCCTCCTCGAGCTCGAGCACAACGCGGGTGTGCGCGCGGCTCTGCTCGGGATAGCCGTTGTAGAGGCCGCGCAGGTCGCAGACCGTCTGGCCGTGGCCCGGACCGTCGCCGTCGTCGACGACCACGCGCACGACCGGGGCGGTCTTCAGCGCGACGTCGCCGAGCGCGATCGCCACCGCCAACGGGTCGTGCAGGGCGGAGGCCCGGTGGCCGTAGACGCCCACGTAGAACTCGAAGTAGTAGTCGAGCATGTGGCCGAGTGCCGCGGCGACGGGCCGGCCGGAGGTCACCAGCGCCTCCCGGTGCTCCTCGACGAAGACGTTGACCATGGTGACGTCGAGCGGAACCATCGTGATGAACCACTCGGCCGCGAAGACCTCCGCCGCGGCGTGCGCGTCGTTGGCGATGTTCGCCTCGGCGACGGCCGTGATGTTGCCGGGCACCAGGGCGGCGCCGCCCATCAGGGTGAGCTCCTCGACCAGCGACGGCAGGGCGGGGTCGAGCCGCAGCGCCTCGGCGAGGTTGGTGAGCGGCCCGATGGCGATCACGCGCAGCGCGCCGTTGTGCTCGCGGGCGAGGCGCACGAGCAGCTCCGCCGCCGACTCCTCTGCAACGGATGCGGCGGACGTCGCGACGACCACGTCGCCGACGCCGTTCGCGCCGTGCACGTGCGGGGCCCCTCCGCGGAACGATCCCGCCTGCGGGTCGTGCGCCCCGACGGCGACGGGGATGCCGCTCGCGCCTGCCAGCGCGATGAGGTCGAGCGTGTTGTGCGCGCCGACCGCGGCGGAGACGTTGCCACTCACGCTGCCGATGCCGACGATCTCGATACCGCGCGACTCGTCGGCGGCGGCGGCCAGCAGGTAGGCGATGGCGAGGGCGTCGTCGATGCCGGTGTCGCAGTCGAGGTAGTAGGGGGTGCGTGCGGTGGTCATGGTGCTCCGGCTGGTCTGGGGTGGGTGCTGGTCGGTCGTGGCTAGTGCACGTGCGCTTCGGCGGCGGCGCGGAGACCGGCGATGTTGTCCGCCGGCTCGCCGCGGAACACGCTCGACCCGGCGACGAAGGTGTCGGCACCGGCCTCGGCCGCGATCACGATGGTGTCGGCCGTGATGCCGCCGTCCACCTGCAGCCAGACGTCGAGCCCGGTCCGCGCCACGGCCTCGCGCAGCAGGCCGAGCTTGGGCATGGTGGACTCGATGAAGCTCTGGCCGCCGAAGCCGGGCTCGACGGTCATCACGAGCACCTGGTCGAACTCGGGCAGCAGCTCGAGGAACGGCTCAACAGGGGTGCCGGGCTTCAGGGCGATGCCCGCGCGGGCACCGATGTCGCGGAGCCTGCGCGCGAGCGCCACCGCGTCCTTCGCCGCCTCCGCGTGGAAGGTCACCGAGTACGCGCCGAGCTCGGCGTAGCCGGGCGCCCAGCGGTCGGGGTCGTCGATCATCAGGTGCACGTCGAGCGGGATCGTCGACAGCTCCTGCAGGCGCTCCGTCATCGCGAGCCCGAAGGTGAGGTTGGGCACGAAGTGGTTGTCCATGATGTCGACGTGCACCAGGTCGGCGGTGGAGATGCGGCCGAGCTCGCGCTCGAAGTTGGCGAAGTCGGCGGCGAGGATGCTGGGGTTGATACGCGCTGTCATGGCTGGACCTTCGAGATGAGTTGGATGAACATGGCGTCGGTGCCGTGGCGGTGCGGCCAGAGCTGGACGTGCTGGGTGTCGCCGAGATCGAGGGTGGCATCGGTGACGGTGGCGAGCACCGCGGGGGTGTCGACGCGCTCGATGGCGGCGCCCCACTTCTTCAGCGCACCCTCCACGATCACCTTCGACTCGGCGAGATGCGGCGAGCAGGTGACGTAGGCGAGCACGCCGCCCGGCTTCAATGCCGCGATGGCGGCGTTCAGCAGGTTGGACTGCAGGCCGGAGAGATGCGCGACGTCGCGCGGCGACTTGCGCCAGCGTGCCTCGGGCCGACGGCGCAGCGCGCCGAGCCCGGTGCACGGGGCGTCGATGAGGATCCGGTCGAACTCCTCCGGGTGGTCGTCGCCGACGGTCGTGCCGTCGAGCTCCCACACCTCGGGTGCCGGGTCGAACACGGCGAGGGCCTTGCGCACGAGCTCGGCGCGGGCGGGCACGACCTCGTTGGCGGTGAGCACCGCTCCCCCGGCGGCGGCCTCCGCGGCGAGCAGCGCGGCCTTCCCGCCGGGTCCGGCGCAGAGGTCGAGCCAGCGCTCGCCCGCGACGATCGGGCGGGCGCGGCTGAGGGCGAGGGCGGCGAGCTGCGAGCCCTCGTCCTGCACGCGTGCGCTCCCGGCCCGCACGGCCGGGATGCCCAGCGGGTCTCCCCCGTCGAGCGTCGCCCCCACCGGCGAGAAGCTGCTCGCGTAGGCGTCGAGCTCGGCGACGGTGGAGTGGCCGGGCAGGGCGACCAGGCTCACCCGGGGCGCCACGTTGTCGGCCTCGAGCAGCTCGGTGATCTCGTCCGCGCGATCCTCGGCCGCCAGCGCCGAGCGGAAGGCGCGGATGATCCACACCGGGTGCGAGTACAGGAACGCGAGGCGCTCGTCGTCGTTCTTGGCGGTGGCGAGCGCACGCTCCTGCCACTCGGCGACCGGCGTGCGGGTGATGGTGCGCAGCACTCCGTTCACAAAACCGGTGGCGGAGTTGGAGCCGACGGTCTTGGCCAGCTGCACCGACTCGTCCACGGCCGCGTGCTGCGCGACGCGCATGCTCAGCAGCTGGTGGCAGGCGAGGCGCAGCACGTCGAGGATAGCGGGGTCGATCTTGTCGACCGGCCGGCCGGCCGCGAGAGAGATCACGACGTCGTAGTAGCCCTGGCGTCTCAGGGTGCCGTAGGTCAGCTCCGTGGCGAGCCCCGCATCCGCTTCGGAGAGCTTGGCCCTCTGCAGGCGCACGGGCAGCAGCAGGTTGGCGTAGGCGTCCGACTCGCGCACCGCCAGGATCACGTCGAGGGCGATCCGGCGGGCGGGCTGCACGGCGCTCACGCGGAGGCCGTCCACTCGGCGACGACGGCGGCGTCGGCCGCGCGTCCGCGCCACCAGTCGCCCGCGGCCATGGCCTTGCGGCCGGCGGGGTGCACGGTGATGAGCTGCACGGGGTCGGTGGCTGTTCCGATGAGGATGGTCTTGCCCTGCCTTTCGAGGTGGCCCGGCGCCAGGCGCGGGGCGTCGCGCGCGATAGCGGCGTCGAGGATCTTGAGTCGTGCGCCGTCGAGCGTCGTGTAGGCGCCCGGTTCGGGGGTGACGCCGCGGATGAGGGCGGTCGCCTGGTGCGCGGACGCCGACCAGTCGACGTCGCCGTCCGCGAGGGTGAGCTTGGGGGCGAGGGTCACGTCGCCGGACTGCGGCTCGGCGCGCGCGTCGCCCTCGGCGATCGCGTCGACGACCCGGCTCAGCAGCTCGGCGCCGCTCACGGCGAGCGAGTCGAGCAGGTGGCCTGCGGTCTCGAGCCCGCCGATCGGCTGGGTGAACTGGCCGAAGACGTCGCCGGCATCGAGCTCCGGCACCAGCTGGAACACGGTGGCGCCGGTGAGCTCGTCGCCGGCGATGATGGAGCGCTGCACCGGGGCGGCGCCGCGCCAGCGCGGCAGCAGGGAGAAGTGCAGGTTGATCCAGCCGAGGCGCGGGGCGCTGAGCAGGGGCTCGCGCACGAGCCCGCCGTAGGCCACGATCACGCCGAGGTCGGGCCGCACCGCCGTGATCTCGTCGGTGGCGCGGCCCGCCAGGCGGTTGGCGCGGATGGTCGGGATGCCGAGCTCCACGGCGAGGTCGGCGACCGGTGTGGGCGTCAGGATGCCGCGCCTGCCCTGCGGCGAGTCCTCGCGGGTGACGACGGCGGCCACCTCGTGGTGGGAGGCGGCGAGTGCGGCGAGGCTCGGAACCGCGGCGGCGGGGCTGCCGGCGAACACCAGGCGCAGAGAAGTCATTAGCCCATTCTCTCGCATCCGGGCGGATGCGCCGACTATTCGGGAGAACAGCGGATGCCGCGGGTCCCGACCCGACGCTCCGCCGCCCCCGAGCGCCGGAAGTCCACCGCGCGCAGGCCCCGAGACTCCGGCCGAACGCGCGAACCGCCCCGCGACTCCGGCGGTGCAGTGGCGGACGGCGGCGCGGGAGGCGCGGGAGGCGACGCGGCGACGCACGGCGGCGCGGCGCGGGAGGCCTCAGTCCGCGAACGGCTCCACGTCGTCGAAGCGCACGCGCAGGCTCGGCGGCACCGGGCGGCGCGGTCCCTTGTTGTTGCCCGCCAGCACCCGCCGCCGGTTCGCCGCCGAGCGGATCACCTCGGCGCGCAGGCCCGAGGCGATCTCGCCGCCGCGGGCGTAGTCGAAGCGCACGATGGTGCGTACGGTGCCGTCGTCGACCTCGACCGGGCCGAGGATGTCCGCACCGTCCACGTCGAGCTCGGCCACCGCATCCGCTACCGACTGCACCGTCCCGGTGAGGGTGGCGACGCGCACGGCGGGCGGGAAGCGCAGCACCCGGCGGTCGGCGAGCTCGCGGCGGGCGAAGTCGGCCTGCCGCCACGTGACGAAGGCCGAGGCGAGCGCCCCGCCGACCCCGACGAGCACGATGGGCGCGCGCCGGGCCGCGAGGGCCGCCGCGTTCGACCACCAGCGCAGGCAGTCCTCGGCGACGCGCAGGCTTTCACGGGCGATCATGCTCTCGCCGTCGAGCAGCAGGATGGCGCGGTAGCCGCCCGCCGCCACCGGCTCGGCGCCGCGGGTGGCGATCACCAGGGCGGGCTCCGAGCCCACCTCGAGGATCGGGCGCTCGCCGTCGGCCACGATGATGCGCACGCCGGGGAAGGCACGTCCGAGGTCCTCCGCGGTGCGGCCGGCCCCGTAGCCGAGCAGGCGCAGCTTCTCGCCCTCGCAGTTGGAGCACTTCCAGTGCACGGCGAGTGCGCCGCACCAGCCGCAGGCGGGTGTGGAGCTCGCGGTCTTCTGGCCGAGCGGGCCCTCGCAGCGCAGGCAGCGCGCATTGCGCTTGCAGTCCGCGCAGGCGAGGCGCGGCGCGTAGCCGGGGCGCGCCACCTGCACGAGCACGGGGCCGTGCTCGAGGGCCGCGCGCGCCTCGCGCCAGGCGGTGGAGGGGATGCGGGCCTGCGCCGCGAGCCGGTCTTCCGAGGACTGCTGCGAGGTGGGCACGATCTTGGGCAGCACGGAGGGCTGCGGCGCGACGGTCTGCAGGAAGCCGATCTCCACGAGGCGCTCCACCTCGGTGCTGCGCGAATGCCCGAAGAAGATCAGCGCGCAGCCCTGCTGCTCCTGGCGCACGAGCGCGGCGTCGCGGGCGTGCACATAGGGGCTCAGCTGCTCGCTGTGCAGCGGGTCGCCGTCGTCCCAGATGCCGATCAGGCCGAGGTTCTTCGCCGGGGCGTACACGACGGAGCGGTTGCCGAGAATGACCACGGGCTCGTCGCGCAGGCAGCGCAGGAAGGCCCGGTAGCGGTCGGGATTGCTCTGCTTCGCATCGAGGCGGATGATCCGCTCGGCAGGCAGGACGGCTGCCAGCGCCGCCGCCAGTTGCGTCTGGTCGCGGAAGTCGGGCACCGCGAGGATGGCGGTCGCCCCGCCGGCGAGGGTGGCGGCGGCCGCCGCGGCCATGCTGACCGCCCAGTCGCCCACCCAAGCGCCGGGGGCGTCGTCGGTGGCGCCGACCTCGCTCACCAGCGGGATGGCGTCGACGGCGAGCCGGGCGCGGGCGGCGATGGCGGTCTCGAGCACGCCGGCGCCGTACCCGTGCACGGGCGCAGGCGGCGGGAGCGCGGGCAGCTCGGGGCGCGCATCCGCTCCGACGTAGGCCTTCTCCACCCGCACCTGCCTGGTGGGCACGGCCAGCCGCACGATGTCGTACGCGTTGCCCGCCGCGCGCTCGGACACCTTGCGGGCGAGCGCCCACACCTCGGCGGTCAGCACCGGGATCGCCGAGACGACCTCCTCGAGGTCGCTGATGGCGCCGGTGTAGTCGCCGGGCGGGCCGAGCTCCACGATGTAGCCGTCCGCGATGCGGCCGGCGGATCGCAGCGGCACCTTCACCCGCACCCCGGGCACCGCCGTCTCGCGCAGCGCCTCGGGGATCCCGTAGTCGAACAGCCGGTCCAGCTGCGGCAGCGGGGAGTCGATGAGCACCCGGGCCACCGTGACGGTCACGAGCGCCTCCCGGTTCCGGTCGACCGGCGGTCTATAGCTTCGCCGCGGCGCGCAGGTCGTCGACGCGGTCGAGCCGCTCCCAGGTGAAGTCGGGCAGCTCCCGGCCGAAGTGGCCGTAGGTGGAGGTCTGCGCGTAGATCGGGCGCAGCAGGTCGAGCTCCGAGATGATGCGGCTCGGGCGCAGGTCGAACACCTGGCGGATCGAGTCGATAATCGTGTCGTCGTCGACGTGACCGGTGCCGAAGCTCTCCACGTAGAGGCCGACCGGGGAGGCCTTGCCGATGGCGTAGGCCACCTGCACCTCGAGGCGGTCGGCGAGACCGGCCGCGACGGCGTTCTTAGCGACCCAGCGCATGGCGTAGGCGGCCGAGCGGTCGACCTTCGACGGGTCCTTGCCGCTGAAGGCTCCCCCGCCGTGGCGCGACGCCCCGCCGTAGGTGTCGACGATGATCTTGCGGCCGGTGAGCCCGGCGTCGCCCTGCGGCCCGCCGATGTGGAAGACGCCGGTGGGGTTGATCAGGATGCGGGTGTTCGTGGAGTCCAGCGGCACGTTCTTGAGCACCGGACGGATCACGAGGTCTTCGATCACGGTGCGCAGGTCGGCGGTGGAGATCGAGGGCGAGTGCTGCGTGGAGACCACGACGGTCTCCACCGAGCGGGGCACTGCACCCTCGTAGCCGATGGTGACCTGGGTCTTGCCGTCGGGGCGCAGGTAGTCGACGAGTCCGGACTTGCGCACGAAGGCGAGGCGCTCGGCCAGGCGGTGGGCGAGCCAGATCGGCAGCGGCATGAGCTCGGGGGTCTCGGTGGTGGCATAGCCGAACATGATGCCCTGGTCGCCTGCACCCTGCAGGTCGTCGAGGTCGCCGCTGGACTCCTCGCGGCTCTCCTGAGCACTGTCGACGCCCTGCGCGATGTCGGGCGACTGCCCGCCGATCGACACCGAGACGCCGCAGGAGCGACCGTCGAACCAGACGTCGGAGGAGTTGTACCCGATCTCGGAGATGCGCTTGCGCACGATCGCGGGGATGTCGACATAGCCGGTGGTGGTGACCTCGCCTGCGACGTGCACCAGGCCGGTGGTGACCAGCGTCTCCACCGCCACGCGGGCGTGCGGGTCGACGGTGAGCATCGCGTCGAGGATGCTGTCGGAGATCTGGTCGCAGATCTTGTCCGGGTGGCCTTCGGTGACGGATTCCGAGGTGAAGAGACGCAGTGCGCTGCTCATGAGGTGCCCTTGCTGGCTGGTGGTGACGGTGGGATGAATGCGGTGACGGAGAGTGATCAGGTCAGCAGATCGAGGATATCCGCGGCCACCGACGCCTTCGTCCCGCTGGCCTCGCCCACTATAACGCCGCCCGTTCCGAGGATGATGACGGCGTTACTCTCCGTGGCGAAAACCTCGGTCCAGCCCACCCTGTTGACGACAAGGTAATCGGCGCCCTTGCGCTCGAGCTTGGCCCGGCCGATGGCGAGCAGCTCCTCGCGGTCGGGCTCGGTCTCGGCGCCGAAGCCGATGATCACCTGGCCCTCGGTGCGCGCGGCGGCGAGCTCCTGCAGGATGTCGGGGTTCTTGACCAGGGTCAGCTGCAGGGTGTCGCCCTGCGCCTCCTTCTTGATCTTGCCCTCGGAGACCTGCTCCGGCCGGTAGTCGGCGACGGCGGCGGCCATGATCACCACGTCCGCTTCGGCGGCCGCGACGAGCGTCGCCGACTGCAGCTCGAGCGTCGAAGAGACCTCGATCAGGGCGATAGAAGCGGATGCGGGCGGCCGCACCTCGAGATTGGCCCCGATCAGGGTCACCTCGGCTCCGCGCGCGGCAGCGGCCAGCGCGATGGCCAGGCCCTGCTTCCCGCTGGAGCGGTTGCCGATGTAGCGCACCGGGTCGAGCGCCTCGCGCGTGCCGCCCGCGGTGACGAGGATGCGCCTGCCCGCCAGGTCTTTGCGCACGACGGCCGCGAGGGCCGCCGCCACGATCTCCTCGGGCTCCGACATGCGGCCGGGACCGCTGTCCTTGCCGGTGAGCTGCCCGACGCCCGGCCCGACCACGGTGACGCCGCGCGCACGCAGGGTCGCGACGTTGGCCACGGTCGCCGGGTTCTGCCACATCTCGGTGTGCATCGCCGGCGCGATCACGACGGGGGCGGTGGAAGCGAGGATCGTGTTGCCGAGCAGGTCGTCGGCGAGCCCCGCCGCGAGCTTCGCGATCGAGTTGGCCGTGGCGGGGGCGACGACGATGAGGTCGGCCGCCTGACCCATGGCCACATGGCGGACCTCGGCGACCCCCTCGTAGAGGTCGCTGTGCACGGGATTGCGGCTGATGGCCTCGAGAGTCGGCTTCCCTACGAAGCGGAGCGCGGCATCCGTTGCTATCACCTGCACGCTGTGCCCGGCGAGAACGAGCCCGCGAACGACAGCGACCGCCTTGTACGCCGCAATACCGCCGGTGATTCCGACGACGACGTTCAAGACGGTCACGAGTGATGCTTCGGTCGGACTACTCGCCCGACAGACGCTTCAGTTCGAGCTTGTCGTTGTTGATCTCGCGCAGGGCGACCGACAGCGGCTTGTCCTCGATGGTCGAGTCGACCAGGGGTCCGACGTTGTCGAACAGGCTTCCCTCGTGGAGGTCGGCGTAGTAGTTGTTGATCTGGCGCGCGCGCTTGGAGGCGAAGATCACGAGCTGGTACTTGGAGTCGACCTTCGACAGCAGTTCGTCGATGGGCGGGTCAATGATTCCGCTGTTCTTGTCAGCCATGGATGCTCCTTAGTGGGGGAATGGGGAAAAGTAGGCGTGACGAAACCCCTATGGGGAAACGGGCACTGCCATCAACTCTACGACTTCTTGCGCCGCTTCGCTGACGTCGCGGTTGACGACCTTCACATCGAACTCGTCCTGGGCGGCGAGTTCGACCTTCGCGGTCTCGAGGCGGCGGGTCTGCTCGGCCGCGTCCTCCGTGCCGCGGCCGATGAGCCGGCGCACCAGCTCCTCCCAGCTGGGCGGCAGCAGGAAGACGAGGATCGCCTCCGGCATCGCCTGGCGCACCAGGCGGGCGCCCTGCAGGTCGATCTCGAGCAGCACGCGCCGGCCGGCCGCGAGGGCCGCGTCGATGGGCGGGCGCGGCGTGCCGTAGCGGTAGGAGTTGTGCACGATGGCCCACTCCAGCAGCTCGCCCGCCTCGATCTTGCGATCGAACTCGGCGTCGCTCACGAAGTAGTAGTGCACGCCGTCGATCTCGCCCGGGCGGGGAGCGCGCGTGGTCGCGGACACGCTGAGCAGCACGTCGGGGTAGTTCTCGCGGATGTACGCCGAGACGGTGCCCTTGCCGACGGCGGTGGGGCCGGCGAGCACGACGAGGCGGGCGGGCTCTCCCCCGGCGCGTGCCACAAGGAACTCGCGCAGCCTGCCGCGCTGGCGGGTGCCGAGCCCGCCGACCCGCTTGCGCTCCGAGATCGCGAGCTCGCCCATGATCTTGGCGGTGCGGGTGGGCCCGAGGGTGGGGATGCTGGTGAGCATCTCGGTGACGCGCAGGCCGGCCTCGACGCTCGCGGGCTGCGACCAGGCGGTCTCGGCCACGTCGAGGGCGGTGCGCGAGCGGTCGGCGATGGAGCGCTTCACCGCGGCCCTGGCCCGGCGTGCGGCGACGGCGGCCTGGGCGGCCGCGACGCGGTCGACTTCTGGGGGTGCTGGGCGCGGGTTCACGCGAATGCCTCGGCTATCTCGGTGTTCTGCGCGGCGATGGCCGCGGCGATCCCCTTCGGGCCCGCGCCGAGCACGGCGCGGGAGGAGCTGACGATGACGCCGGCGGATGCCGCGCCGAAGAGTGTGGCGACGTCGCCGAGGCGGGCCCCCTGGTGGCCGAAGCCGGGTGCGAGCACGGGGGTCGCGGCAAGCGCCGACGGCTCGATGCCGTAGGCGCGCATGTCGATCGTGGCGCCGATCACGACGCCGACGGATCCGAGCGGTGTCGCTCCCCTGTTCCAGTCCTGCACATCGTCGACGATACTCGCGGCCACCGACTTCGTGCTGGATGCGAGCCGCGCGGTCTGCACTGCGGCGGCCTCGGGGTTGCTGGTCGCGGCGAGCACGAAGAGGCCCTTGCCGCCGGCCACCGCGAGGTCGCGGGGCGCCGCGATCGATCCGGTGCCCTGGTAGGCGCTGATGGTCATGGCGTCCGCCTCGAGCGGGCTGCCCGGGGTAAGCCAGGCCTGCCCGTAGGCCTCCACACTGGTGCCCACGTCGCCGCGCTTGGCGTCGGCGATCACGAGCAGGCCGGCGGCGCGGGCCGCGGCGAGCACGTCCTCCAGCGCGGCGTAGCCGGCCGAGCCGTGGCGTTCGTAGAACGCCACCTGCGGCTTCACGATGCCGGTGCGCCCGTGCGCCGCCTCGACGACGCGAAGGCCGAAGTCGCGCACGCCCGCCGCGGTGTCCGGCAGGTCCCACTCGGCCAGCAGGTAGCTGTGCGGGTCGATTCCGACGCAGAGCCGGCCGGACGCCTGGAAGACGCCGGCCAGCCGCTGCCCGAAGGTCACCGTCATACGGCTGCGAGACGGTCGGCGCGGTCGGCGGCGTAGTCCTGCAGGGAGCGCACCTCGAACTGCTCGCGCACCACCTCGAACGACGCGACGGCCGCGGCCAGCTGCGCGATGGTGGTGAACAGCGGCTTGTCGGCCGCGACGGTCGCCATGCGGATCTCTGCACCGTCGGCGCGCGCGCTGCGGCCGCTCGGCGTGTTGATCACGACGTCCACCTCGCCGCGGTTGATGAGGTCGACGATGGTCGGCTCCCCCTCCACCACGAGCTGGCCCTGGAAGTACTTGCGCACGATGCGGGCGGGGATGCCGTTGCGGCTGAGCACCTCCGCGGTGCCGGCGGTGGCGAGGATCTCGAAGCCGAGCTGGCTCATGCGCAGCATCGGCAGGATGATCGCGCGCTTGTCGCGGTCGGCGACCGAGACGAAGACCGAGCCGGAGGTGGGCAGTCCGCCGTAGGCGGCCTCCTGGCTCTTGGCGAAGGCCCGCGGGAAGTTCGAGTCGATGCCCATGACCTCGCCGGTGGAGCGCATCTCCGGGCCGAGCACGGAGTCGACGACGTCGCCCTCCTTGGTGCGGAAGCGCTTGAACGGCAGCACGGCCTCCTTCACCGCGACGGGCGCGTCGAGCGGCACGACCGAGCCGTCCTGCTCGGGCAGCAGTCCACTGTCGACGAGAGAGCGGATGCTGTCGCCCACCATCACGAGGGCCGCCGCCTTCGCGAGCGGGATGCCCAGTGCCTTCGACACGAAGGGCACCGTGCGGCTGGCGCGCGGGTTGGCCTCGAGCACGTAGAGGATGCCCTGGCCGATGGCGAACTGCACGTTGAGCAGCCCGCGCACGCCGATGCCCTGCGCGATGCCGAGGGTGGCCTCGCGCACGCGGTCGATGACGTCGCGGCCGAGGGTGACGGGCGGCAGGGTGCAGGCCGAGTCGCCGGAGTGCACGCCGGCCTCCTCGATGTGCTCCATGATGCCGCCGATGTACAGCTCGGTGCCGTCGTAGAGTGCGTCGATGTCGATCTCGATCGCGTCGTCGAGGAAGCGGTCGACCAGCAGCGGCGAGCTGTGGTCGATGATCACTAGGTCCTTGACCCGCTCGAAGTAGTCGAACAGCGACTCGGTGTCGTAGACGATCTCCATGCCGCGTCCGCCGAGCACGTGCGAGGGGCGCACCAGCACCGGGTATCCGATGTTCTCGGCGATCGCGACGGCCTCGCGGGAGTCGGTCGCCGTGCCGTTCTTCGGGGAGACGAGCCCGGCATCCGCCAAGATCTTCGAGAACAGCCCGCGCTCCTCGGCGAGGTCGATCGCCTCGGGCGTGGTGCCGAGGATCGGCACGCCGGCGTCCTTCAGGCCCTGGGCGAGGCCGAGGGCGGTCTGGCCGCCGAGCTGCACGACCACGCCGACGAGCTCGCCGCCGGCGCTCTCGGCGTGCACGATCTCGAGCACGTCCTCGAGCGTGAGCGGCTCGAAGTAGAGCCGGTCGCTGGTGTCGTAGTCGGTGGAGACCGTCTCCGGGTTGCAGTTGATCATGATCGTCTCGAAGCCCGCGTCGGAGAGCGCGAAGCTCGCGTGCACGCAGCTGTAGTCGAACTCGATGCCCTGCCCGATGCGGTTCGGCCCCGAGCCGAGGATGATCACCTTGCGGCGGTCGCTCGGCACCACCTCGGTCTCGCTGTCGTAGCTGGAGTAGTGGTACGGGGTGAGCGCGGGGAACTCGCCGGCGCAGGTGTCCACCGTCTTGAACACGGGCCGCACGTTCAGCTCGTAGCGGATGGCACGGACCACCGACTCCTCGAGACCGCGCAGCTCGCCGATCTGGGCGTCGGAGAAGCCGTGGTCCTTGGCGAGGCGGAAGGTGGGCTCGTCGAGCGACGCGGCCGCGGCGACCGTGGAGGCCACCTCGTTGATCAGCACGATCTGGTCGATGAACCAGGGGTCGATCTTGGTGGCGTCGAAGACCTGCTCGGCGGTGGCGCCGGAGACGAGCGCCTGCTGCACGGTGACGATGCGGCCGTCGGTGGGCACGCTCGCGAGCTCGAGCAGGGCGGCCGTGTCGCGCTGCTCGTCGCGCCAGTGGAAGCTGGAGCCGCGCTTCTCGAGGGAGCGCAGCGCCTTCTGCAGGGCGGTGGAGAAGTTGCGGCCGAAGGCCATGGCCTCGCCGACCGACTTCATGGTGGTGGTCAGTGTGGTGTCGGCCGCCGGGAACTTCTCGAAGGCGAAGCGCGGCACCTTCACGACCACGTAGTCGAGCGTGGGCTCGAAGGAGGCGGGGGTCACCTTGGTGATGTCGTTGTCGATCTCGTCGAGGCGGTAGCCGATGGCCAGCTTCGCCGCGATCTTCGCGATCGGGAACCCGGTGGCCTTGGAGGCGAGGGCGCTCGAGCGCGAGACGCGCGGGTTCATCTCGATGACGATGATGCGGCCGTCTGCCGGGTCGATCGCGAACTGGATGTTGCAGCCGCCGGTGTCGACGCCCACGGCGCGGATGATGTCGATGCCGATGTCGCGCAGCTTCTGGTACTCGCGGTCGGTGAGGGTGAGGGCGGGGGCGACGGTGATCGAGTCGCCGGTGTGCACGCCGACCGGGTCGACGTTCTCGATGGAGCAGACGACCACCGTGTTGTCGGCGGTGTCGCGCATGAGCTCGAGCTCGTACTCCTTCCAGCCCATGATGCTCTCCTCGAGCAGCACCTCGGTGGTCGGGCTCTGGTGCAGGCCGTCGCCGACCATCCGCCGGAGCTCCTCGCGGTCGTACGCGAAGCCGGAGCCGAGGCCGCCCATGGTGAACGAGGGGCGGATGACGAGCGGGTAGCCGAGGTCCTCGGCGAACTCCACCGCCTCCTCCACGGTGTGGGCGATGTAGCTCTTGGCCACGTCCGCGCCGGCGTCGAGCACCAGCTGCTTGAAGATCTGGCGGTCCTCGCCCTTGTTGATCGCCTCGAAGTTGGCGCCGATGAGCTCGACGCCGTACTTCTCGAGGATGCCGTGGTTGTGCAGGTCGATGGCCGCGTTGAGCGCGGTCTGGCCGCCCAGGGTCGGCAGGATCGCGTCGGGCTTCTCCTTCTGGATGATCGTCTCGATGATCTGCCAGGTGATCGGCTCGATGTAGGTGGCGTCGGCGAAGTCCGGGTCGGTCATGATGGTGGCCGGGTTGGAGTTGACGAGGATGACGCGCACGCCCTCCTCGCGCAGCACGCGGCAGGCCTGGGTGCCGGAGTAGTCGAACTCGGCCGCCTGGCCGATGACGATCGGGCCGGAGCCGATGACCAGAACCGAGGTGATGTCGTCCCTCTTGGGCATTAGTTGTTTCCCTTGCTGGTAGCCGTCGCCTGCTTCGCGACCACGAGGTCGCGGAAGCGGTCGAAGAGGTAGTTGGAGTCGTGCGGGCCGGCCGCGGCCTCCGGGTGGTACTGCACGCTGAAGGCGGGGATGTCGAGGGCGTTGAGGCCCTCCACCACGTTGTCGTTCAGGTTGACGTGGCTCACCTCGACGCGGCCGAAGCCCGCCGGGGAGTCGCTGACCGAGCCGATCGGGGCGTCCACCGCGAAGCCGTGGTTGTGGCTGGTGATCTCGGTGCGTCCGGTCGAGACGTCGACGACCGGCTGGTTGATGCCGCGGTGGCCGAAGGGCAGCTTGTAGGTGCCGTAGCCGAGAGCGCGGCCGAGCAGCTGGTTGCCGAAGCAGATGCCGAAGAACGGCAGCCCCTCGCGCAGGATGCCCTGCAGCAGCTCGACGTGCTGGTCGGAGGCGCCGGGGTCGCCCGGGCCGTTGGAGTAGAAGGCGCCGACCGGCTCGATCGCGAGCACCTCCTCGAGGGTGGCGCTCTGCGGCAGCACGTGCACGTCGAAGCCGCGCTGGGACAGGTAGCTCAGGGTGGAGGTCTTCACCCCGAGGTCGAGCACGGCCAGGTTGCCGAGCCTCTCGCCGATCGCGGGCACCACGTAGGCGCTCTGCGTGGAGACCTCGCCGGAGAGGTTGAGGCCGCGCATGTCGCGTCCGGCCTTCACGATCGCGAGCTGCTCCTCGGGGCTGAGAAGCGCGTCCGTGCCGGAGAAGATGCCGGAGCGCATGGCGCCGGCGTCGCGCAGGCGGCGGGTGATCGCGCGGGTGTCGACACCGCTGATGCCCACGATGCCCTCCTCGACGAGGTCGTCGTCGAGGGAGCGCTGCGAACGGAAGTTGGAGACGACGCGGGAGGGGTCGCGCACCACGAAGCCGGCGACCCAGATGCGGCTGGACTCCTCGTCCTCGTCGTTCATGCCGGTGTTGCCGATGTGCGGCGCGGTCATCAGCACGATCTGGCCGGCGTAGCTCGGGTCGGTCAGCGTCTCCTGGTAGCCGGTCATGCCGGTGGCGAAGACGGCCTCGCCGAGGGTGCGGCCGAGGGCGCCGTAGGCGCGGCCGGTGTAGCGGGTGCCGTCTTCGAGAACGAAGACCGCTGCGGTCGGGGCTGAGGGGGTGCTCGTCACTTCGAGTCGCTTTCTGTTGGTGCCGGAAGATTGTCGGTGGGCGCTGGCACGATGCCGGCCAGGGTGTGGCGGAACCCCTCGGGGTCCTCCACGCGGAAGTAGCTCTCGACGGCGGTGGCGCCGAGGCGCCAGGCGACCATGATCAGGCCGTCCTGCTCCACGACGCGGTCGATGGTCCAGGTGGCGCGGCTCACGGCCGAGATGTCGCCCGCCGGGATGAAGGTGTCGCGCTGCCCGGCGATCGGGACGACGAGTCCGCTCGGGTACACCTCGACCGCGGACTTCGCGCGGAAGCCGAGCCCGCCGACCGCGACCCGGTTGAAGCGGTCGTCCGCCACGGTGGTGGCGACGTAGAAGCCGGGGAAGGTGCCGAGCAGTGCGCCCAGCGCGGCCGGCGGCTGCTGCGGGGCCGGGAAGGCGCGCTGCCTGCGGCGGCGCGAGCGCCAGCCGAGGGCGGCGAGCCCGAGCACGACCACGAGGAAGGCGATGACCAGGGTGGCGGAGAGCTGCCTATCCACGCGCCGCCTCCGCGCTCGTCGACCGCGCACTGCGCGCGACCTCCTCGGCGGGGAGCAGCTCGCCGCCCAGCACCGTGGCGTAGCCGTCGTGGATGGTGGCGATCACCTGTCCGGGCAGGGTGCGCGCCAGGTAGGGCGAGTTGACGCTCTTGCCGTGCAGGTGCTCCACGCCGAACTCGCGACTGACCGAGGGGTCGTAGAGGGTGAGGTTCGCGTGGTCGCCCACCGCGAAGGCGCTCGCGTAGCCGGCCAGCCGCCCGATCTCTGCGGGCTTCGAGGAGAGCACCCGCGCGACATCCGCGAAGCTCAGATAGCCGGTGTCGACCACCGCGGCCTGCACGACGCTGAGCGCCGACTCCAGGCCGACCATGCCGTTGGCCGCCTCGTCCCAGGCGCACTCCTTGGCCTCGAGCGGGTGCGGGGCGTGGTCGGTGGCGACGATGTCGATGGTGCCGTCGGCGAGGGCCTCGCGCAGGGCCAGCACGTCCTCCTCGCGGCGCAGCGGCGGGTTGACCTTGTAGCGGGAGTCGTAGCCGCGCACCAGCTGCTCGGTGAGCAGCAGGTGGTGCGGGGTGACCTCGGCGGTCACGTCGATGCCGCGGGCCTTCGCCCAGCGGATCACGTCGACGCTGCCAGCGGTGGAGAGGTGGCAGATGTGCAGCCGGGCGCCGACGTGCTGGGCGAGCAGCACGTCGCGGGCGATGATCGACTCCTCGGCCACGGCGGGCCAGCCGGCCAGCCCCAGCTCGGAGCTGAGCGCGCCCTCGTTCATCTGGGCGCCCTCGGTGAGGCGCGGGTCCTGGGCGTGCTGCGCGATCACGCCGTCGAAGGTCTTGACGTACTCGAGCGCCCGGCGCATCAGCAGCGGGTCGGAGACGCAGATGCCGTCGTCGGAGAAGACCCGAACGTTCGCCCGCGAGCCGGCCATCGCGCCGATCTCGCTGAGCATCTGGCCCTTGAGCCCGACGGTCACCGCCCCGATAGGGCGAACCGTCGCGTAGCCGTGCTCGGCGCCGAGCGAGGCGACCTGCTCGACCACGCCGGCCGTGTCGGAGACCGGGCTGGTGTTGGCCATGGCGAACACCGAGGTGAAGCCGCCGATGGCCGCGGCGCGGGAGCCGGTGAGCACCGTCTCGCTCTGCTCGAAGCCCGGCTCGCGCAGGTGCGTGTGCAGGTCGACGAGGCCGGGAAGGGCGGTGAGGCCCGCGGCGTCGATGACCGTGGCGCCGGCGGCGGAGAGCCCGGAGCCGGTGGCGGCGATCACTCCCCCGTCGACGAGGAGGTCGGTGGTGGTTCCGTCGGGGAGCGTCGCGCCCGTGATCAGAATGCTCATGTTCCTACTTCTCCCCCGCATTGCCGGACAGCAGGAGATAGAGCACTGCCATCCTCACTGAAACCCCGTTGGCAACCTGCTCGAGTACCGTCGACTGCGCCGAGTCGGCGGCCTTGGCGGAGATCTCCAGACCTCGGTTCATCGGTCCGGGGTGCATGACCAGACTACTCGCAGGCAGCTTCGCGAGCCGTTCGTCGTCGAGCCCCCACTGCCTGGCGTACTCGCGCGCCGTGGGGAAGAACGCGGCGTTCATCCGCTCGCCCTGGATGCGCAGCATCATCACCACGTCCGGCTGCGCGGCGATGGCGGCGTCGAGGTCGTAGCCGACCGTGACCGGCCAGCCGCCGATGCCGATCGGCACGAGGGTGGCGGGGGCGACGAAGGTGACGTGCGCCCCGAGGGTGGACAGCAGCCAGACGTTCGAGCGGGCGACCCGCGAGTGCAGGATGTCGCCGACGATGGTGACGGTGACGCCGTCGAGGTCGCGTCCCCGAGCGGATGCGCCGTGCAGGCGGCGGCGGATGGTGAACGCGTCGAGCAGCGCCTGGGTGGGGTGCTCGTGGGTGCCGTCGCCCGCGTTCACGATCCCGGCGTCGATCCAGCCGCTCTGCGCGAGCACGCTCGGGGCACCCGAGGCCTGGTGGCGCACCACCACGGCGTCTGCGCCCATGGCGGCGAGGGTCTGCGCGGTGTCCTTGAGGCTCTCGCCCTTGGAGACGCTGGAGCCCTTGGCGCTGAAGTTGATCACGTCGGCGCTGAGCCGCTTGGCGGCCGCCTCGAAGGAGATACGGGTGCGCGTGGAGTCCTCGAAGAAGAGGTTGACCACCGTCTTGCCGCGCAGGGCTGGGAGCTTCTTGATCTCGCGGTCCGCGACATCCGCCATGTCCTCGGCGACGTCGAGGATGGCCACGGCCTCGTCGCGGCCCAGGTCGCGTGTGGAGAGCAGGTGCCTCACGCGTCTCCCCCCTCGATGGTGATCTCGTCGACGCCGTCGACCTCGAGCAGGCGCACGTTGATGCGCTCGCTGGAGGACGTCGGCAGGTTCTTGCCCACGAAGTCGGCGCGGATCGGGAGCTCGCGGTGGCCGCGGTCGACGAGCGCGGCGAGGCGCACGGCGCGCGGGCGGCCGATGTCGTTCAGCGCGTCGAGGGCGGCGCGGATGGTGCGGCCGGAGTAGAGCACGTCGTCGACGAGCACCACGGTCTTGCCGTCGATGCCGCCGGCGGGGATCTGGGTGGGGCTGGGCGCGCGGGTGGGGTTCTTCGCGAGGTCGTCGCGGTACATGGTCACGTCGAGGAAGCCGACCGTGCCCGACCCGGGTTCGATGGAGTCGAGGATCTCGCCGATGCGCCGCGCGAGCACTATGCCGCGCGTCGGGATGCCGAGGAGCACGAGGTCGCTGGCGCCGCGATTGGACTCCAGGATCTCGTGGGAGATACGGGTCAACGCTCGGGTGATGTCAGCCGATTGCAGCACGAGGCGTGCAGTCATTCTGACCTCCTTCCCCGCCTCTCTGGACGGAACTTAAAGGAAATCTGGTGTCGCACAACTATAGCTGCCGAATGAAGGAGATCGGCGGCAGCTGGGCCCGCGATCCGCATGAGACCGTCGGCACCGGGGCCGATCTCCTTCATTTGGCAGCAGCTGGGGACGGTCAGGCGCGGGTCTGCGCGATCCGGCCGAGCAGGCCGTTGATGAAGCCGGAGCTGTCCTCGGTGCTGAGCACCGCCGCGGCCTCGACGGCCTCGGAGATGGCCACGCCGTCGGGGATGGTCTCGTTGAACAGGATCTCCCAGATGCCGATGCGCACGATCGCGCGGTCGACGGCGGGCATGCGCGAGATGGTCCAGTCCTGCGCGTAGGTCTCGATCAGCTCGTCGATCTCGTCGCCGTGCTCGGTGATGCCGACGACGATCTCGCGGGCGTAGGGCCACGACGACCCGCGCTTGGGGTCGGCGTCCGCCCGCACCTGCTCGGCGGCGAGGGCCGAGTTGATCGACTCGCCCCGGATGTCCGCGCTGTAGAGCAGGTCGAGGGCGCGCTTGCGCGCTTTGCTGCGTGCGCTCATTTAGTTGACGCGCCCGAGGTAGCTGCCGTCGCGGGTGTCGACCTTGACCTTGGTGCCGATGTCGAGGAACAGCGGGACCTGGATCTCGTAGCCGGTCTCGACCGTGGCGGGCTTGGTGCCGCCGGTGGAGCGGTCGCCCTGCAGGCCGGGCTCGGTGTAGGTGATCTCGAGCGTGACGGATGCGGGCAGCTCGACGTAGAGCGGCGACTCGTTGTGCAGCGCGATGGTGACGTTCTGGTTCTCGAGCATGAAGTTCACCGCGTCGCCGACCTGGGCGGCCGAGAGGGTGATCTGGTCGTAGTTGGCCACGTCCATGAACACGAAGTTCTCGCCGTCCGCGTAGAGGTACTGGTAGTCGGCGCGGTCGACGACCTCGGTCTCGAGCTTCGCACCGGCGTTGAAGGTGCGGTCGACGACCTTGCCGCTCATGACGTTCTTGACCTTGGTGCGCACGAAGGCGCCGCCCTTGCCCGGCTTGACGTGCTGGAACTCAATGACGGTCCACAGCTGGCCATCCATGTTGAGAACGACGCCGTTCTTGATGTCAGAGGTAGAAGCCATGCGAGGAGAGTCCGTTCATATAAGGGAAAGTGGCGGATCAGCGGTCTGGGAGCGACCGAAGGCTGAGCCAAGGGACGATTCTACCGGTTCGTCGCCGAAATCCGGACAATCGCCGAGAGCGCCAGCAGGTAGGAGTCGAAGCCGAAGCCGGCGATCACCCCGGACGCGATGCCGGAGATGACGCTCGTGTGCCGGAACTCCTCCCGGGCGTGCGGGTTGCTGATGTGCACCTCGATCAGCGGGATGCCCGCCTTGGTCACCATCGCGGCGGCGTCGCGCAGTCCGTAGGAGTAGTGGGTGAACGCCGCTGGGTTGAGGATGACCGGCGTCGACGAGTCGACCGCCTCGTGCAGCCAGCGGATGAGGGTGCCCTCGTCGTCCGTCTGCCTCAGGTCGACCGTGGTGCCGTCGGGCGCCTCCAGCTCCAGCAGTCCGCGCAGGGCCACGAGGTCCTGGCTGCCGTAGACGTCGGGCTCCCGACTGCCGAGCCGGCCGAGGTTGGGACCGTTGAGTACGAGGACGCTGTTCACCTGCCCAGTGTATCCAGTGCGCCGATCTCAGCCCTGCGCGAGGATGGCGGCGCGGGCGGTGGCGTGCTCCTCCGGCGTGATCTCGCCGCCCGCCAGCAGGGCGTCGACGTCGCCGAGCTTCTGCGACAGGGGCTTCTCTGCGGCCAGCAGGTCGCTGTTCATCACGCGTGCCGCGAGGTCGGTCTGCATCGTGAGCGGATCGAGGCCGGCGCGCCGCGCCTTGCCGATGTTGCGGATGACCGTGGCGACGATCACGACCACCGCGGCCGCGAACAGCACGATGAAGACGAGGAAGAGGATGTGGAGCGTTCCGTTGTCGTTGGGCATTCACCCAACGCTAGACGCCGACCTCCTGATACGCGAGGAACATGAGGGATTCGTCGGGCGCCTCGAGCACCGTCGGCTTGGCGATGTCGTCGAGCACGATGAAGCGCAGCATGCCCGCGCGGGTCTTCTTGTCGCGCTGCATGGTGGCCAGCAGGGTCTGCCAGCGGCCGACCGGGTAGTCGATCGGCAGGGTCAGCGACTTCAGGATGCTGCGGTGCCGGTCGACGGCGGCGTCGCTGAGCGAGCCGGTGAGCCGGGCGAGCTCCGCGGCGAACACCATGCCGACGGAGATCGCCGCACCGTGGCGCCAGCGGTAGCGTTCCGCGTGCTCGATCGCGTGGCCGAGGGTGTGCCCGTAGTTCAGGATCTCGCGCAGGCCGGACTCCTTGAAGTCGGCGCCGACGACGCGGGCCTTCAGCGCGATGGCCAGCTCGACCACGCGGCGGAACTGGGGCGTCGTCGGGTCGGTGACCACGTCGACATCCGCTTCGATGATGTCCAGGATCTCCGGCTCCGCTATGAATCCGGCCTTCACGATCTCGGCGAAGCCGGCGAGGATCTCGTTGCGCGGGATGGTGTCGAGGGTGTCGAAGTCGACGATCACGGCCGAGGGCGCGTAGAAGGAGCCGACGAGGTTCTTGCCCTCCGAGGTGTTGAGGCCGGTCTTGCCGCCGATCGAGGCGTCGACCATGCCGAGCACGCTGGTGGGGATCTGGATGAGCTTCACGCCGCGCAGCCAGGTGGCGGCGACGAAGCCGGCGATGTCGGTGGTCGCTCCCCCGCCGAGGCCGATCACGGCGTCGGTGCGGGTGAAGTCGGTCTGGCCCATGATGCCCCAGCAGAAGGCGGCGACCTCGATGCGCTTGGCGTCCTCGGCGTCCGGCACCTCGGCCAGCAGCACCTCGTAGCGGTCGACGAGGCTCTCGCGCAGCGCGTTCGCCTTCGCGCCCAGCGTCGGCGGGTGCATGATCAGCACCTTGGCGACCTTGCTGCCGAGCTGGTCGCCGACGGATGCGAGCAGGCCGCGGCCGATGAGGATGTCGTAGGGGTCTGCGCCCGCGACGGTGATGGTGGTGGTGTCGGTCACTGTGCTGACTCCTGGATCCAGTCGACGATGTCGACGGCGATTTTCTCGATGGGGCGGGAGGACGTGTCGAAGGTGCGGTTCGCGAGGTGGTCGTAGACGGGCCGGCGCGCCTCGACCAGGGCCGACCACGCCTCAACCGAGTTCACCAGCGGCCGCTTGTCCCCGGAGATCCGCGCGGCCACCGCCTCGGCGCTGACGCTGAGCTGGGCGACGCGATGCCACTCGAGCGCCGACCGGGTCGCGGGGTCGAGCACGGCGCCGCCGCCCAGGGCCACCACCGCCCGCTCGGCGAGGGCGCGTGCCACCTCCTCGCGCTCGATCGCGCGGAAGTGCGGCTCGCCGTGTTCGGAGAACAGCGCGGAGATCGGGCCGTGCGCCGCGACGATGCGCTTGTCGGTGTCCACGAAGGGCACGTCGAGCATCCGCGCGATCCGCTTGCCGATCCGGGTCTTGCCCGCTCCGGGGGCGCCGATCAGGACGACGATCGGGCGGCTGTCAGGCCCGGTCATCGTGCGACTGCGCGGTGCGGTGCGAGGCGGGGATCGCGGCGAGGTAGCCGGTGAGGTTGCGGAGCGTCTCCTCGACGGAGTCTCCCCCGAACTTCTCCAGCACCGAGTTGGCGAGCACCAGGGCCACCATGGCCTCGGCGACGACGCCGGCGGCGGGAACGGCGCAGACGTCGGAGCGCTGGTGGTGCGCCTCGGCGGCGGCCCCGGTGGCCACGTCGACGGTGCGCAGCGCGTGCGGCACGGTGGCGATGGGCTTCATCCCGGCGCGCACGCGCAGCACGGTGCCCGTGGACATGCCGCCCTCGGTGCCGCCTGCCTTGTCGCTCAGCCGCGAGATCGACTCGCCATCCGTCACGAGCTCGTCGTGGGCCTGCGAGCCCGGGCGCGTCGTGGTGAGGAAGCCGTCGCCGACCTCCACGCCCTTGATCGCCTGGATGCCCATCAGCGCCGCGGCGAGCTGGGAGTCGAGGCGGCGGTCCCAGTGCACGTAGGAGCCGAGGCCGGGGGGCACGCCGTAGGCGAGCACCTCGACGACGCCGCCGAGCGTGTCGCCGTCCTTCTGGGCGGCGTCGATGCGCGCGACCATGGCAGCGGATGTCGCGGGGTCGAAGCAGCGCACCAGGTCGGCGTCGAGCGTTCCGACGTCGCTGGGCGCGGGGAGCTCGGAGCCCTCGGGCACCCGCACCTCCCCGATCGACAGGGTGTGGCTCACCAGGGTGATGCCGAGCTCGCCGAGGAATTTTCGGGCCACCGCGCCGAGGGCGACGCGGGCGGCGGTCTCGCGGGCGCTGGCGCGCTCGAGCACGTTGCGCGCCTCGTCGAAGCCGTACTTCTGCATGCCCACGAGGTCGGCGTGGCCGGGGCGGGGCCGGGTGAGGGGCGCGCCGCGGCCCTTCGGCAGGCTCTCGACGTCGACGGGCGAGGCGCTCATCACGTCGACCCAGCGCGGCCACTCGGTGTTGCCGATGCGGATCGCGATCGGGCTGCCCATTGTGTAGCCGAAGCGGACGCCGCCCGAGATGGTGAGCTCGTCCTCCTCGAACTTCATGCGCGCACCGCGGCCGTAGCCGAGTTTGCGTCTGGCCAGATCGGCCCGGATGTCGTCGAGGCTCACGGGGACTCCCGCGGGGAGCCCTTCGAGAATCGACACCAGTTCGGGGCCGTGGGACTCACCTGCGGTCAACCAACGAAGCATGTATGAATCCTCCCACAGGCCGCGGCCCCGCTCGACACGGTCAGGCGGCGACGATCGTCGCCCGCATCGCCTCGAGAACCGCGTGCTCGTCCTGCAGCGTCGCGTCGGGATCGCCGTTCACGAACACCCGCACCTGCGCCACGGCCTGATGCAGCAGCATCTCCAGCCCCGAGACGACCGTGCCGCCCGCGTCGTCCCAGGCGCGGGCGAGCGCGCTCGGCCAGGGGTCGTAGGCCACGTCGAAGAGCACGGCGTGCGCCCGCACAGCCGGCTCGAAGTGCAGCGCCGCCTCGCTGTGGCCGGGGATCGTGCTGACCACGGCGTCGTGCAGCGCGTCCGCGTCGTCGCCGAGCAGCCCCAGCGTCACGGCGACGCCGAGACGCTCCCCGAGGGCCACCAGCTCCGCCGCCTTCGCCGGTGTGCGCACGGAGACCAGGACGCGTCGCGCGCCCAGCCGGTGCAGCGCCATCAGAGCGGATGCGGCTGTCGCCCCGCCGCCGAGGATCCGCGCGCTCCCGAGGGTGTCGATCCCGGCCTCCCGGAAGGCCTCCGTGATGCCGTACACGTCGGTGTTGAAGCCGCGCAGGGACAGGCTCCCGTCGCCGCGGTCGAAGAGCACCGTGTTCGCTCCCCCGGTGAGCCGCGCCGTCTCGTCGACGGAGGCGAGCAGGGGCATCACGTCGCGCTTGAGCGGCATGGTGAGCGAGAGGCCGCGCCAGGAGGCGTCGCGCGAGGCGAGGAAGCCGGGCAGGGCGTCGCCGACCACATCGATCGCCTCGTACTGCCAGTCGAGTCCGAGCACGCGGTAGGCGGCGGCGTGCAGTCGGGGCGAGCGCGAGTGGGCTATCGGCGATCCGAGGACCGCGAGGCGGGCGGGTGCGGTCACCCGCCGGTGTTCCAGTCCGGGTTGTCGCGCACCCACTTCTGCCAGACCTTCACCGCGGCCTCGTGCTCGGCGAAGGTGGTCGAGAACGTCGTCTCGCCGGTCTCGCCGTTGATGAGCACGAAGTAGAGCCACGGGCCGGGGGTCGGGTTCAGCACGGCGGCGACGGCGGCGTCGCCAGGCGCGGAGATCGGCCCGACGGGCAGGCCGTCGTTGGCGTAGGTGTTGTAGGGGTTGCTCGCGTCCTCGCGCTCCGCGTCCTCGGTGAAGATCGAGTTGCCTGTGGCACCGTACTGGCCGGGTCCGCCGAGGCCGTAGCTCACCGTGGCGTCCGACTCGAGGCGCATGCCCTGGTCGATGCGGTTCTGGAACACGCGGGCGACCTGCGGGAAGTCCTCCTCCGGCCCGCCCTCCTTCTGCACCAGGCCGGCGAGGGTCAGCACGCGGTGGCGGTCCTCGACGGGGACGCCCTTGGCGTCCAGGCGGGCGAAGGTCTCGTTCACCAGGGTCTGCAGCACGTCGTGCGCGCTGAGCCCGTCCTGGAACTCGTAGGTCGCCGGGAAGAGGTAGCCCTCCAGGCTGGGCGCCTCGGCGGGGAGGCCGAAGCTGGCGAGGTCGGTGGAGGCGGCCTGCAGGTCGGCGAGGGGCACACCGGTCCCCTCGGAGAGCCGCTCCAGTGCCGTCGGGAGGGTCGTGCCCTCGATGACGACGGCCTTCGAGATGGAGAAGTTGGCGGGATCCTGCAGGGCGGCGAGAGCGGATGCCGCGCTCATCTCCTTCTGCAGGGTGTAGGTCCCGGGCATGAACGTCGGCTCCTCCGCGAGCAGCACATCGTAGAAGGCCTGGAAGGTCATGGTGACGCCCGCGTCGTGCAGGGTGTTGGCGATGTCCTCGCCGATGTCGCCGTCCTTGATCACGATGTCGACGGCCTCGCCGTTGCCGGAGCCCTCGTAGTCGATCGGCAGCTCGATGCCCAGCACCTGGCGCACCTGCGGCTCGAAGTTGATCCAGACGAAGGCCGCTCCGCCCGCGCCGAGGGCGAGCAGCACGAGCAGCGCCCAGAGCCAGCCGAGGCGGCGCCTGCGCCTGGGCATGCCGCGGGACTCGCGGCCGCGCTTAGGCGGCTTCCCGCCCGCTGCCGCGTCGTCGGCGAGCGGCTGGCGAACGCGCTCGCGCCCCTCCGCCTCGCGCAGCTCGCGCCGGCTGGTGGGCGCGGCCGGTGTGGCGGCGGGCGTTCCGGCGGGTGCTGCCGAGGCATCCGTCGAGGGCTGCGAGCTGAAGATCTCGTCCCAGCTGGGGTCGTTATTCACTTCTGTCCTTCGTCCGGGTCAACGACGACGCCAGGCGCGGTGGCGCTGGAGCGCTCAAAGTCGAGTGCATGTTGCAGAATTATAACGGCGGCAACCTGATCGATCACGGAACGCGACTGCTTCGTCGTCTTCCCCGACGACCGCACCGCGGCCTGTGCCGACACGGTGGAGAGCCTCTCGTCGACCAGACGCACGGGCGCGCCGGACACCCGCGCCACCCGCTCGGCGAAGGCCACGGCGTCCTCCGTCGACGCGGTGCGACGCCCGGAGAGCGCCAGTGGAAGGCCGACGATCAGCTCGGTCGCATCGAGTTCCGCCGCGATCGCGAGGATCCGGGCGATGTCGCCGTCGCCGCGCGGCACCGTCTCCACCGGGGTGGCGAGCATGCCATGGAAGTCGCTGCGGGCGACGCCGATGCGCACCGTGCCGACGTCGATGCCGAGACGGACTCCCGAGCGCACTAGCCCGCGACCGACGCGCTGATCGCAGCCAGTGCGTCGTCGATCGCCGCGAGGTTCGCGCCGCCGCCCTGGGCGATGTCGTCCTTGCCGCCTCCGCCTCCGCCGAGCACGCCGGCCGCGAGCTTCGCCAGCGCCCCGGCCTTCGCGCCGGTGGAGCGCGAGGCGTCGTTCGTCGCGACGATGACCGCGGGCTTGCCCCCAACATCCGCCGCGAGGGCGACGACGGAGGGCGAGGAGCCGAGGCGCTCGCGCACGCTCGTGACGAGCGAGCGCAGCTCGTCGCTGGACGCGACCGTGCCCACGTTCTGCGCCACCAGGGTGACCGCGCCCGCGGAGTGCCCGGTCGCCACCAGGGCGGGGACCCGCTCCGACAGCGCTGCCGCCTCGAACTGGGCGATCCGCTTCTCCGCAGCCTTGAGGCTGGCGAGCAGGTCGCCGATGCGGGTGGAGAGCTGGTCGCGCGGCGTCTTGAGGTTGCTGGTGAGCTCGTTCACGATCGCGCGCTCGGCCGCGAGATCGCGGAAGGCCTCGAGGCCCACGAGCGACTCGATGCGGCGGTTCGCGGAGCCGACCGAGGTCTCGCTGACCAGGTTGATCAGGCCGATCTCGGAGCTGCGGGCGACGTGCGTGCCCGCGCACAGCTCGAGCGACCACGGGCCGCCGATCTCGACGACGCGCACGGAGTCGCCGTATTTCTCGCCGAACAGGGCCATCGCGCCGAGCGACTTCGCCTGGTCGAGGTTCATGATGCGGGTCTCGACCTCGAGGTTGTCGCGCACCTTGAGGTTCGCGATCTCCTCGATCTCGCTGCGGGTCTCGGGCGAGAGCGCCTGGTTCCAGCTGAAGTCGAGGCGCATGTAGCCGGCCTTGTTGTAGGAGCCGCTCTGGTGGGCCTCCTGGCCGAGCACCTGGCGCACCGCCGCGTGGATGAGGTGGGTCGCCGAGTGCGCCTGGGTGGCGCCGCGGCGCCAGGCGGGGTCGACGAGGGTCGTGGCGGGCGCCCCGACCGAGACCTCGCCGCTGGTGACCTGCACCTTGTGGCTGGTGAGACCCTTCACCGGGCGCTGCACGTCGAGCACCTCGAGCTCGTAGCCGTTCCCGACGATGGTGCCAGCGTCGGCCTCCTGGCCGCCGGACTCCGCGTAGAGCGAGGTCTCGGCGAGGATGACCTCGGCGATCTGGCCCACCGACGCGCTCGTGACGGACAGGCCGTCGACGATGAGGCCGAGGATCGTCGTCTCGGTCTGCAGGTACTCGTAGCCGGTGAAGACGGTCTCGCCGGCCGCGCGGAACTCGCCGTACACCGACAGGTCGGCGAGGTGCGACTTCTTCGACTTGGCGTCGGCCTTGGCCATGGTGCGCTGCTGCATCATCAGGGCGTCGAAGGCGTCGCGGTCGACGCTGAGTCCCGCCTCGTCCGCCATCTCGAGCGTGAGGTCGATCGGGAACCCGAAGGTGTCGTGCAGCAGGAAGGCGGTGTCGCTCGCCAGCTCCTTCACGCCCTCCGACTTGGTCTTGGTGACGGCGAGGTCGAGGATGCTGGTACCCGCCGCGAGGGTGCGCAGGAAGGTCTCCTCCTCGGCGAGGGCGAGGCGCTCGATGCGCTTGTAGTCGCTCTCCACCTCGGGGTAGGAGTGCTTCATCGCATCGCGCGACGCGGGGAAGAGCTCGGAGAAGCTCGGCGCGTCCACACCGAGCAGGCGCATCGAGCGGATGCTGCGGCGCATCAGGCGGCGGAGGATGTAGCCGCGGCCCTCGTTCGACGGGGTGACCCCGTCGGACATCAGCATGAGCGAGGAGCGCACGTGGTCGGCGATGATGCGCATCCGCACGTCGTCGTCGTGGTCGGCGCCGTAGCTGCGGCCGGAGATCGCGGCAGCGCGGTCGAGCACCGGGCGCACCTGGTCGGTCTCGTACATGTTCGCGACGCCCTGCTTGAGGAACGCCACGCGCTCCATGCCCATGCCGGTGTCGATGTTCTTCTTCGGCAGGTCGCCGAGGATCTGGAAGTCCTTGCCGCTGCCCTCGCCGCGGAGGTACTGCATGAAGACGAGGTTCCAGATCTCCACGTAGCGGTCGTCGTCCGTGGCGGGTCCGCCGTCGCGGCCGTACTCGGGTCCACGGTCGAAGAAGATCTCCGAGCAGGGGCCGGCGGGGCCGGGCTGGCCGGTCGACCAGTAGTTGGTCTCCATGTCGAGGCGCTGGATGCGCTCGTCGGGGAGACCCGCGGTCTGCTTCCAGTACTTGATCGCCTCGTCGTCGTCCTTGTAGACGGTGACCCAGAGGTCCTTCGGATCGAAGCCGAGCCCGCCGTCGGCCTCGGACGAGGTGAGCAGCTCCCAGGCGTACTCGATCGCCTGCTCCTTGAAGTAGTCGCCGAAGGAGAAGTTGCCGTTCATCTGGAAGAAGGTGCCGTGACGCGGGGTCTTGCCCACCTCCTCGATGTCGAGGGTGCGGATGCACTTCTGCACGCTCGTGGCGCGCGGGTAGGGCGCGGGCACCAGCCCGGTGAGGTACGGCACGAAGGGCACCATGCCGGCGACGGTGAACAGCAGCGTGGGGTCGTCGCTCACGAGGGAGGCGGAGGGGACGACGGTGTGGCCGCGGTCTCCGAAGTAGGTGAGCCAGCGGCTTTGGATGTCTGCGGTCTGCATGGTGTCCTGAGTGCGTGAGTGAGCCGGCCCCGCGGGGCCGGAACGGGTGGGGTTCGGGTGGGAGGAGGGGTCAGCGCCGGTCGAAGGAGTCGTCCGCGTCGGCGATCGCCGCTCGCAGCTCCGCCTCGCGCTGCCTGTAGCCGTCGACGATGGCGTCGCCGAAGTCACGCGCGCGGTGGTTGACGTCGTCGAAGAACTGCTTGCCCTTCGCGGTGTTCGCGACCTGGTGGGCGACGACGAATCCGACGCCGATGCCGGCGATGACGAGTAGTGCGTTCTTCATGGGGTCTCCTGAAAGTCGAATACAGCTTACTTCGTGTGCTTGCGCCGCTTCGTGAACGGTGCGATGCCGGTGAAGGCGGCGCGGACGCCGGCGGAGAACGCGGCGACCTTGATCAGCGGACCGCCGACGGATGCCGCGAACAGCGCGACGAGGGCCGTGACGTTGCCCGTCGTCTCCGCGATGTCGCCGGTGATGGTGTCGAGGCGAACGATCTGCTTGTTCGACTCGCTGATCGTGGTGGTCGCCTCCTCGAGCAGCGGGGTGACGTTGTCGCTCAGCTCGCGGATCGCCGCGCTGGTCTCGTCGAGCACCTTGCCGAGCTTGAACAGCGGGACGGCCAGCAGTGCGACGAGCACCGCGAACACTCCCGCGGCGATCAGGCCGGCGATATCTCCACCAGTCATGGTTGTTCTCCTTGTGCGTTGTGCTGTGCCGGGGAGTCGGTTCCTCCGCCGTGCTCGATCAACCCTAGCGTCGAGCGGGTACGCAAGAGGGGCCGTGGCGAATGCCACGGCCCCTCCTGTCGATCGCTGCTGGACTAGCGAGCCGCGTAGTACTCCACGACGAGCTGCACTTCACAGGTCACGGGGACCTCGATGCGCTTCGGGCGGCGGATGAGGCGCGCCTGAAGCTTGTCGAGCTCGACCTCGAGGTACGGGGGAAGCTTCGGCAGGAGGTCGACGTGACCACCGGCTGCTGCGACCTGGAAGGGCTCGAGGCCCTCGCTCTTCTCGTGCACGTGCACGAGCTGTCCCGGCTTGACGCGGAACGACGGGCGGTCGACGCGCTGGCCGTCGACGAGGATGTGGCGGTGCACGATCAGCTGGCGGGCCTGCGCGGTGGTGCGGGCGATCGCCGAGCGGACGAGGATCGCGTCGAGACGCATCTCGAGCTGCTCGACCAGGTTCTCACCGGTCAGGCCGGCGGCACGACGTGCCTCTTCGAACTGGATCTTGAGCTGGGCCTCGCGGATGCCGTACTGGGCGCGCAGACGCTGCTTCTCGCGAAGACGGACGGCGTAGTCGCTGTCCTGCTTGCGCTTGGTGCGGCCGTGCTCGCCCGGAGCGTACGGACGCTTCTCGAGGTACTTGGCTGCCTTCGGCGTCAGGGCGATGCCCAGGGCGCGCGACAGGCGGGTCTTGCTACGGGTACGTGACTTAGTAGACACAGTGTCCTTTTCTTCATAAATCCAACGGGGAAACCGGCTGCTCGCGAGCACTCGTGCGCGCGCAAAACAAGACCGATGAAAGTAGAGGGATTTGCCGCGGAGTCCGGTCGGCTACAGACCAGAGGCTCCTTGACCGGGAATCCGCAGCAGCCGTGCGCGAATAGCCGATATCAGGCGGGGTCAAGATTAGCACACCCCATCGCTGGTCGAACGTGTCGAAAGCCGTTCGCGCTCACTTGCCGCGGATGATCCGCCGCAGCTTCGCCCAGCGCGCGGACACCTCGCGCTCGTTGCCGTGCTCGGTCGGCTGGTAGTAGCGCGCCCCCAGCAGCTCGGTGGGCGGGTACTGCTGCTCCACCACCCCGATGTCGTAGTCGTGCGGATAGAGGTAGCCCTTGCCGTGCCCGAGCTTCTTCGCGCCCGCGTAGTGGGCGTCGCGTATCGGTTTCGGGACCCGTCCGATCTTGCCGGCCCGGACATCCGCTATCGCCTGGTCGATCCCGGAGTAGGCGGCCGGCGACTTGGGTGCCGTGGCGAGGTAGACGACCGCCTGCGCCAGCGGGATGCGGCCCTCGGGCATGCCGATGAACTGCACGGCGTCCGCCGCGGCGACCGCGATCACGAGCGCCTGGGGGTCGGCGAGCCCGATGTCCTCCGAGGCGCTGATGATGATGCGGCGCGCGATGAAGCGCGGGTCCTCCCCCGCCTCGATCATGCGCGCGAGGTAGTGCAGTGCGGCGTCGGCGTCCGACCCGCGCACCGACTTGATGAAGGCGCTGATCACGTCGTAGTGCTCGTCGCCCTGCCGGTCGTAGCGCAGCAGCGCCCGGTCGACGGCGCGGGAGACCACGTCTGCGGTGACCACGGGACGCTCGCGGGGCGTCGGAGGCTCGACCGGCGACTCGTCCTCGTCCTCGTCGTCCTCCTCGTCTTCGTCGCGGTCCTCGAGCGCCCGCGTCTGGCGGTCGAACTCCACCTGGGCGGCCACGGACTCCCCGGAGGCGCTGAGAGCGGATGCCTCCAGCGCGGTGAGCGCGCGCCTCGCGTCCCCGGAGGCCAGGCGGATGATCGCCTCGCGGCCGTCGGGGGCGAGCACGATCGCGTCCTTCAGCCCGCGCGGATCGGACACCGCGCGGTCGACGACCGTGCCCAGGTCGTCGTCGGTGAGCTGCTCGAGGGTGAGGAGGAGGGAGCGCGACAGCAGGGGCGAGATCACGGAGAACGAGGGGTTCTCGGTGGTTGCGGCCACCAGGATCACCCAGCCGTTCTCCACCCCCGGCAGCAGGGCGTCCTGCTGGGCCTTTGTGAAACGGTGGATCTCGTCGAGGAAGAGCACGGTGGAGATGCCGTAGAGGTCGCGGCGGGAGAGCGCCTCCTCCATCACCTGGCGCACGTCGCGCACACCGGCGGTGACGGCGGAGAGCTCGACGAAGTTGCGCCCCGAGCTGTGGGCCACCAGCTTGGCCAGTGTGGTCTTTCCGGTGCCCGGAGGGCCCCAGAGGATGATCGACACCGAGCCGGACTCCCCCGACTTGTCGGTGGCCAGGCTCACGAGCGGCGATCCCGGGCGCAACAGGTGGCGCTGACCGGCCACTTCGTCGAGGGAGGTGGGGCGCATGCGCACAGCCAAGGGGGTCGCCCCGCTGCGGAGTCCTGGCTGGGCGTTCATATGCGCAATGCTAACCGCGGCGGCTGACACGCAGTTTGTCCACGGCAGGCAAGCATCGTAAAGTTGCCGAGGCACCAGCCGGACGAGCGTTCTTACGGAGGACCTGTGGCAACGAGCAAGAACCAGGAACGCGAAGCCCGCGAGGCGCGCGACAGGTTGAAGCTGTACAACGCCCGGCAGACGGTGCACCAGACCAAGCGAGCGCGCCGCCGTCGCGACAACCTGATCGCCGTCGTCGGCGGGCTCGTTGTGATCGCGCTCGCCACCGGCGCGCAGATCCTCTACTTCTCGGCCGGCCCCGGCACGCCAGAGGCCACCCCGAGCGCGTCGGGCACCCCGGCGCCCGACGAGGAGGTCACCACCAACGTCGGTGCGGTGCCCGATCCCGCAACCGCCGAGTCCCGCACCTGGACGGGCGACATCACCATCAACGACATCCCGCTGGGGATCTCACTGGACGGCGCGCTGGCGCCGCAGGCCGTGGCATCCGTTGTCTCTGATATTCGAAGCGGCTACTACACCGGCAAGTCCTGCCACCGCCTCACCACAGCGGAGAACTTCAAGGTGCTGCAGTGCGGCTCCCTCGACGGCGCAGGCGGAACGGACCCCGAGTACTCCTTCGGCCCGATCGAGAACGCCCCGGCAGACGATGTCTACCCGCAGGGCACCATCGCGATGGCCCGCGCCGACTCCGCCTACAGCAACGGCCACCAGTTCTTCATCGTCTACGGCGACACCACCATCCCGGCGAACGCCGCGGGCGGCTACACGGTGATCGGAACCGTCACGAGCGGTCTCGACGCCCTCCAGTCCGGCGTCGCTGCCGGCGGCGTCGTCGACGGTGCGAGCGACGGGGCGCCGGTGGTTGCGGCCACCATCACCTCGGCGACTATTCAGTAATACGACAACGGCACAATCCAGTGCGGGGCCAGTGGCCTAGGCTGGAACACGGTCAGTGAGCAGCAACTGGCACGAGCAGCAAGGTGAAATCACGTGGCATCAAACGATCAGGCTCCCTGGGGACGCGTCGACGAGACAGGAACTGTCTTCGTCCGCGAGGAAACAGGCGAGCGCGCCGTCGGACAGTATCCCGACGGCAGCCCAGAAGAAGCACTCGCATACTTCGAGCGCAAGTACGTCGAACTGGCCGGCCAGGTGACCCTGCTCGAGCAGCGCACCAAGCGCGCGGCCTCGGCGTCCGACGTCTCGAAGGCGGTCAAGGCCCTCTCGGCCACGATCGCCACGGCGAACGCCGTCGGTGACCTCGCGTCGCTGCAGCGCCGCCTCGAGGCACTGAGCGGAGCGGTGACCGAGCTCACCGAGAAGCAGAACGAGGAGTCGAAGGCCGCTGTCGCTGCCGCCGTCGCCGAGCGCACCGCCCTCGTCGTCGAGGCGGAGACCCTCGCCGCACAGGACCCCGCCAAGGCGCAGTGGAAGCAGGTGACCGCGACGATCGACGAGATCTTCGCGCGCTGGCAGAAGCACCAGGCCGACGGACCGCGTCTGCCCAAGAACGAGAGCAACGACCTCTGGAAGCGATTCCGGGCCGCCCGCTCCACCATCGACACCCACCGCAAGGCGTTCTTCTCTGAGCTCGACGCGGTGCACCGCGACGCACGCACCCGCAAGCAGGAGCTCGTGGAGCGCGCAGAGGCGCTCATCCCCAAGGGCGTCGACGGCATCCCCGCCTACCGCGGACTGCTCGACGAGTGGAAGCTCGCCGGCCGCGCCGGCAAGAAGCTCGACGACAGCCTCTGGGCCAAGTTCAAGGCGGCCGGCGACGTGCTCTACTCGGCGAAGTCCGAGGTCGAGGCCGTCGACAACGTCGAGTTCGAGGCCAACCTGGCGCTCAAGCTCGAGCTCCTCGAAGAGGCCGAGCCGCTCCTCACCGCCACCGACCGCGGCAAGGCGCGCGACGCTCTGGTCTCTATCCAGCGCCGCTGGGACGTCATCGGCAAGGTGCCGCGCGACAAGGTCAAGGTGGTCGACGACCGCCTGCGCAAGGTCGAGGCCGCCGTGCGCAAGCTCGACGAGGACCACTGGCAGAAGAGCAACCCCGAGAAGCGGGCGCGCTCCGAAGGACTGGCCAGCCAGCTGCAGGACGCCATCGCGAAGCTCGAGCGCGAGCTCGAGACGGCGAAGGCCAGCGGCGACAAGAAGAAGGTCGCCGACGCGCAGGAGGCACTCGATGCCCGCAAGCTCTGGCTCGGCGCTATCAAGTAGCACCCCGGCTTAACCGGTCTGCTATCCACAGAAGCGGATAGCGCACCGATCGCCAGGAAACGGGAGCGGGACGCGGCCTACGGCATCATCATCGATGCATGGCCCGTCTCGCTCCCGTTCTGCATCCCGGCGACCTCCCGCTCGCCGAGCTCTGCGCGGCCCGGCTCGACGGCGAGCTGGTCGCGGTCGACGAGGCCTTCGTCGCCGTGGACACCGCGATCATCGCCTCCGTCCGGGCCACCGCCGCGGCACGGGACTGGTCGCCGCGGCTGATCGCCGAGCAGGGCACCGCCGCGTGGATCTGGGGAGCGACCCCAGCGCCTCCCCCGCGCCACCAGCTCTGCGCCAGCCTCGAGCGGAGAGCGAGGCCGCCCACACCGGCCAGGTGCGTGCTGCGCGAGGTCGTCATCGACGACGACGAGATCCTGCTGACGGCGGGCGTACCGGTCACCGCCCCGCTGCGTACACTGGTCGACATCGCGCGGTTCAGCCCGCAGTTCGGGCCGGCCGAGCAGGCCACCGTGCGCGAGCTGGCCCGCCTCGCCGGGGCCACACTGGCCGAATGCCGCGGCGCCCTCGACCGCAGGCGCAATCTCCCCGGCAAACGACTCGCCTGGGCGCGCATCCGGGGCGTACTGGGCGGGTAGCCACTTATCCACAGGCCTCGTATTTTCTCCACCAATCCCGCCCATTCTATTCGAACACACGTTCGATTGTGGGAAAATTGGGCTATGACAAACCCGATGCAAGCGGATGACGCGGCGGCGGTCGCACCCCCGTCCGACGGTGTCGACCCGGGCGCTGCTGCCCTGGTCGGCCCTCCCTTCGAGGCGCGTCCGGAGGCGCCGGCCAGCGATCTCCCGACGTTCGTGGCGCCCGGCGGCCTCCCGTCCGAACGTCGCGATTCGCTCTCCGACCACATGTCCGAGCCGCTGGTGGATCCGCTGCTGGATCCGCCGCCGGACGACCCCCACCTCGAGCTCTGGGCGGGCGATCCACGGTTCGAGCCGCCGCCGGACCACGACACCACCCCCGAGGAACGCCTTCTCTCCCCCTACATCCAACGCCAGATGCTCATCGGCCGGCTGCTGGACGAGGCCGAGGTCATCGACCGGCAGCTCGCCTCCTCCGCCGCCGCCCGCGCCCGCGCCATCGCCCACCTCGTCACCACCTCCGCCGCGATCGCCGCCGAGGAGCAGCAGGAGGACACCGCGAAACCACCCGAGCTGCGGGCGAACC
>Ga0247732_10000013_pt1 | contig 136488 bp, 137 predicted proteins | sample UWRJL163409C2_FD_180940 | JGI IMG/M metagenome (GOLD analysis project Ga0247732, IMG submission 180940) | Plant litter microbial communities from Arlington Agricultural Research Station in Wisconsin, United States - UWRJ-L163-409C-2 | ecosystem: Environmental > Terrestrial > Plant litter >... | reverse complement strand
GGACGCCTTCGAGGTGATCGAGATCGATTCGAAGAAGGGCAACGCGCACGGGTTCGGGAAGATGGCCCACTCGGTGCTGACCCTCGAGGTTCGCGAAGTCGACGGTCACCCGGCCTACGAGGCCCGTAAGCGGGTCGTCGCCTTCCTCAAGCAGAGGCTGGACGCGTAGTCGCGCTCTCCGCTTGCTGCCGCTTGCGGTCGCGGCGGCTCCAGATCCGTTGCCTCGCCTTCTCGATCAGGCGGGCGACGGGACCGGGACCCTTGTCCTCGTCGTCGTCGTCATCGTGGTCGTCGATCGGCACGCCCTTGAACACCGCGAGGTAGACGCTCACCGTGGTGACGATGACGATCATCAACACCGGGCCGATGATGATGCCCATGAAGCCGAACATCGTGATGCCGGCGAAGACGGCCAGCAGCATCAGGGCGGAGTCGAGGCGGGCGGCCCGCGGGATCAGGATCGGTCGCAGGACGTTGTCGATGTTGGTCACCACGATTACGTGCCAGGCGATGACGAAGATGCCGCCGAACACGTTGCCGAACAAGATCATTCCGATGCCGAACGGGATGCTGAGGATGCCGCCGCCGAGCGGGATCACCGAGAGCGCGGTGAGCAGGATCGCGAAGATGAAGAAGCCCTCGTGGAAGCCGGCCAGGTAGATCGACACCGCACCGGCCAACCCCTGGGCCAGCGCGATGACGAACTGGCCGAACACCGCGCCGCGGACCATCGCGCCCATCTTCTCCAGATAGAGGTCGGTGACGTCCTCGCCGAGCGGGTTGAGCTGCCGGATCAACGTCTGCACGCGTTCGCGGTTGGACAACAGCGAGATGAACACGTAGATGAACAGAACGGCCGCGGTCAGTCCACCGGCGAGTCCGCCCGCGGCACCCTGCAGCACGCCTAGCGCGTATTCCCCCGCGCCTTGGGCGACCGTGCTCATCTTCTCTTGCAGCAGTTGCGGTGTCACCTGGACGTCGCCGAGGAACGGGACCTTGTCGACGGCGTCGTTGGTCCACTTCAGCGCCTGGTCGCCGAGCGAGTTCAGGTCGGTGTGGGACACCCAGTCCGACACGCTGCGGACCATGGCGCTGATCTGCACCACGGCCAACAGGATCAGCAGTGACAACGGGATGATCACCGCGAAGATCGCCGCCAACAGCGTGAACGTCACCGACAGCCCGCGGTTGAAGCGCTTGAGGAACCAGTTGAACAGGGGGTTGAACAGGTAGGCCGCGACAGTCGCGACGACGACGAGCATGAAGTAGCCGCGAAGGAAGTACGCGCCGAAGGCCAGGGCGACGACGACCGCGACGGCCAGCGCGCGCTTCTGCGTTTGGGTGAACTCCGTCGTCATGGCCACGGGAATGAGCCTACGGCGCGGCCAGTTTCGTCAGGTGGCCGAGGATGTCCGGGTAGCGCTTCAGGTGCGCGCCGCCGTTGAGGTCCAGCACCTCGCCGGTGAGCCACGCCGCCTTGGTCAGGTACATGACGGCCTCGGCGACGTCCTCCGGTGTGCCCGCCCGACCCAGCGGCGTGTTCTCGACGTACTCCTCGACGACGCCGGGCACCAGCGCGGCGCCCTCGGTGAGCGGGGTGAGCACGAACCCCGGCGCGACGGCGTTGACCCGAATGCCCCGTGGGGCGAGTTCGAGTGCGGCTACCTGCGTCAGCATCGACAGCCCCGCCTTCGCCGAGCAGTAGGCACTCATGCCGATGGCGGGCTGGCGAGCGTTGAGCGAAGAGATCGACACCAGCGATCCGCCGTCGGCGAGGTGGCGTCCCGCGTACTTGGCGACGATGAACGCGCCGGTCAGGCAGACGTCGATGACCGAGCGGAACTGTTCGACCGGCAGGTCGACGATGGGGCCGAAGGTCGAGAAGCCCGCGCAGCTGACGACCGCGTCGCATTCGCCGACGCGTTCGAAAAGTGTTGCCACGGTTCCCTCGTCGGCAACGTCGACGAACTCCCCGTGGTGTGGATCTCCGAGCTCGGCGGACCTTGCGGCTGCGGCGTCCCCGTTGAGGTCGGCGATGACGACCCGGTACCCGTCGGCGGCGAGTGCCTGAGCCGACGCCCAGCCGATGCCCGACGCTCCTCCGATGACGATCGAGTTCTTCATGGCTTTCCGCCGTTCGGTCGCGGGTCGGCCCACTTCTTGGCGATCGCGCCCCACGGGTCGGCGTAGGGCTCGGTGCGGCCGTGATAGGCCGCGCGGCGGGTGAAGATGGCCTTGGTCAGCGGTGCGGCGACGCGCAGCAGGTGACGGCTGGCGCCGGCCTTGTTGGCCGTCTCGATCAGCATCTCGGGCCACGAATGTTGTTGGTGCTTGAGCACTTCCTGCGCACGGGAGGTGTCCATCCAGTCGGTGTTGAACCAGTCGTCGTCGCGGGCCGGGTCGCCCTTCAACCCGGTTGGCAGGCCGCCGACGAGACCCATCGCCGCGGCCATCGCGGGGGCGACGTCACCCTGGACCAGGCGATGGGTGTCGTCGCCGGCGACGAGCAGCGTCTCACCGACGGCGTCGGCGGCCGTCGCGGCGGCGAAGGCCCGTGCCACGTCGCGCACGTCGACTGTCTGGATGCGGCCGTCGACGGGAAGTACTCCCTCGAAGTACAGGTTGTCCATCTTCATGTACGCGGCGGGGTCGACGGTCAACACCCCGCCGAGGCGCAGGATCACCCAGTCCAGCGTGGACGCGCGGACCAGCGCCTCGGCCGCGACCTTGTGTGCGCCGTAGACGTCGGCCGGGTTGAGCGGGGTGTCGGCGGTCAGCACATCCGGGTGGGTGTGTGGGTTGCGCGCCCCGTAGACCGCGATGCTGGACGCCAGGACGAACCGCGGTCTGGTCGGCTGCTTCTCGGCGGCGGCCAGCAGCGAGCCCGTCGCTCCGACGTTCACCTTCTCGGCCAGTTCTCGTCGCATGTAGATGAACGGCGGGATGACCGCGGCGAGGTGGATGATCGCGGCAGGCGCGACGTCCGTGACGAGTTCCTCCACCGCGGCGGGGTCGGTGAGGTCCGCGTACCGGACCTCGACGCCAGGCGGGAGCTTCTCGGCGGCCTTTCGGTTGGCCGGGATGTCGAGGTCGGTGGCCACCACCCGACGGCCGTCTGCGGCGAGCCGTTTCACCGTCGAGGATCCCACCAGCCCGAAGGCGCCCGTCACCAGTACGGCGTCCGTCATGCAGCTCCCTAGTCAACTAGAACGTGTTGCAGGCATCATTGCCTAGACGGTCGAGGTTCACCAGCGTTGCCCTCCAGAGTGCAGCGGAATCCGATGTGGCTCATCCCGGTCTCGAGCATTTGTGGGCGCCGCGCGGCGGGGCGGTACCGCAGGCAGTAGCCGTCCGCGCACAGGAACGAGCCGCCCTTGACGACCTTTCGTCCGATCGCGAACTGTGGCTGATCCGGATCGTAACTGTCTGCCGCGCAGCATGATTCGACGTCACCGGTATCCGACCACCAATCGGTGGTCCACTCCCAGGCGTTGCCGGCCATGTCGAAGAGGCCGTAGCCGTTCGCGGCGAAGCTCCCGACCGGCGCGGTGGTGCCGTATCCGGTGTCGGGAAGGTAGGGAAACTCGCCGTGCCAGTAGTTCGCGAGGCGTTGGCCAGGGCTTTCCGGCTCGTCACCCCAGGTGTAGGTCGCCCCGTTCAGTCCGCCACGCGCCGCGACCTCCCACTGCGCCTCGGTCGGCAAGCTCAGCCCCGCCCAGTCGGCGTATGCCGCGGCGTCCTCGAACGCGACGTGCACGACGGGATGGTGCTCGCGACCGCGCGTCGTCGACCGCGGTCCGCGGGGATGGTTCCAGCAGGCTCCCGGCGTCCACGCCCACCACAGATTCAGGTGGCGCAGGTCGACGGGGCCAGGCGTGCGGCGGAAGACCATCGACCCGGGTTGCAGGTTCTCCGGTGGCGCGCCCGGATAGTCGACGGGGTCCAGTGGCCGCTCCGCCACGGTGACGTAGCCGGTGGCGTCGACGAAGGCGGCGTAGTCGGCGTTGGTGACCAGGTGGGTCTGCATCCAGAAACCGTCGACTGTCACCTCGCGGACGGGCGCCTCCTCGGCGTAGTGCGACTCGGAGCCGAGCGTGGCGGTCTGCGGCGGGATCCACGACATGCCGTCGCCACCCGTCATCGCACGACTCCGCTTCGTCGAGACTGCGGTGAGGGCGGGAAAGTGCGAGTAACCGTCGCCGTGAGCGCAGTCTCGACGGGTTCGTCAGTCAAAGATCGTCGTCCAGTCGTCGCGCATGCTCACCACGGTCCAGTCGCGCGTCTCGGCCTCCGCGAGCGCCCGCTCCGCACCGGTGACGTAGTCGAATTCCCGGTCGCCGTCGTCGTGCTTGACGAGCAGCCGCAGACCGCGGGTGAATCCCAGCATCTCCATGTCGCCGTTGGAGTTTCCCGCCGCCAGGATGGGCCGACGGCCGATTCGGCTCCACAAGCGCACGGGTTTCATCGGACCGTCGTCGAGGAATTCGGGTTCGGCGGTGGTGTAGACGTCTGCGCCCTCGAACCTCAGGCCCACCGAGCTACCGACGACCCGCTCGCGGGGGATGCCGTACATCTGCCAGGTGACGGGACGCATGAAGTCCCGACCTCCGCCGGAGACGATGTAGTTGGTGAACCCGTTGGCCTCCAGATACCGCAGCAGCTCCACCATCGGGGCGTACCCGCAGGACGTGTACGGCCGCCCCAGCGTCGGGTGCGTGGCCTCGGCGAAGAAGGCGTCGACCCGGCTGGCGTGTTCCTCGACGGTGATCGCGTGATGCGCCGAGAGGACCGCTGCCAGAAGGACTTTGAAGTCGGCGTCGTCACCCTGATAGTGCTTGGTGACGGCGTCGCCGAGCCACCCCAGGTCGCCGGTATAGGCCGCCTGGTACGGCTGCTTGTCCCGCAGCGACGCGTCGGCCTCGGCCTGCTCCTTGAATCGGCGCAACAGGAAGTCGAGCTGCACGTACATCGGCTTCTCACACCACAGTGTGCCGTCGTTGTCGAAGACGGCGACCCGCTCCTCGGGCGGGATGTCGGTGACCGTGCGCTCCACGAAGTCGACGATCGCCGCCTTCGTGGGCCCGTCTTTCCAGGACTCCAGCATCAGCCTCCTCGGGTGGCGAGGAACTTCTCGAGTTCCTCGACCGCGTGGGTGATGGTGAACGACGCCGGCTCCTGACGTGGCGGGAACTCCTTGAACGTCTGCAGGAACTGCGTCGCGATGGCGGAGCCGTAGAGCACCAGATAGATCCGGTCGATCACCCAGTCCCAGTAGGTATTCGACGTTTTGTCCGCGCGTTCGTAGGGGTCGGTGCGGAGGTTGAACAGCTTCGGTGCCCGCAACTTGGTGAACGGTTCGAACCAAATCTGAAGCGTGCCCTCGCACCGCTGCTCCTGGAACACGATCTTCCAGTTCTCCGCGCGGATGCCGAGAACGTCGCAGTCGTCGGAGAAGTAGATCAGTCCGCGCCGCGGGCTCTTGTCGACCTCGCCGGTGAGGTATGGCACCAGGTTGTAGCCGTCGATGTGGACCTTGTACGTCATGTCCTCGACGGTGTGCCCGACCTTGAGCTTCTCGACGATGTCGGTGTCACCGGCCGCGGCGAGGAACGTCGGCAGCCAATCGTGATGCTGGACGATTTCGTTGGAGACCGATCGCGGCTTGATCTTCCCCGGCCACCGAATCAGCTCGGGAATGCGGAAGGCGCCCTCCCAGTTGGTGGCCTTCTCGCTGCGGAACGGCGTCGTGGCGCCGTCGGGCCAGCTGTTGGCGTGGGGGCCGTTGTCGGTCGAGTAGATGACGATGGTGTCTTCGGCGAGGCCGAGCTCGTCCAAGAGGTCGAGCAGGGTGCCCACGTTGCGGTCGTGGTCGATCATCGTGTCGTGGTACTCCGACTGCCAGCGGCCGGCCTGCCCACGGCTTTCCGGCTTGGTGTGTGTCCGAAAGTGCATGTGCGTCATGTTCATCCACACGAAGAACGGCGTCTCCGCTTCGTGCTGCCGTTTGATGAAGTCGACGCAGGCACCGGTGGTCTCGTCGTCGACGGTCTCCATGCGCAGCTTCGTCAGCGGTCCGGTGTCCTCGATGCGCTGCTTGCCGACGGGTCCGTAGCGCTCGTCGACTTCGTCGGATTCCTCGTCGGTGGCCCAGGAGTGGATGACGCCGCGGGGCAGCAATCGCGCACGCATGATTGGCGCTTCCTCGGCGGTGGGATAGTCGGCGTTCTCCGGCTCCTCCTCGGCGTTGAGGTGGTACAGGTTGCCGAAGAACTCGTCGAACCCGTGCGCGGTCGGCAAGTACTTGTTCAGATCCCCGAGATGGTTCTTGCCGAACTGGCCGCATGCGTAACCCATTGGCTTGAGCAGTTCGGCGATGGTCGGGTCCTCCTTCTGGAGCCCGATGTCTACGCCGGGCATGCCGACCTTGCTCATCCCGGTGCGGTACACGCTCTGGCCGGTGATGAACGACGATCGCCCCGCCGTACAGCTCTGCTCGCCGTAGGAGTCGGTGAAGAGCATGCCCTCGTCGGCGATCCGGTCGATGTTGGGCGTGGAGTAGCCCATCATGCCGCGGCTGTAGCAGCTCAGATTCGAGATGCCGATGTCGTCGCCCCAGATCACCAGGATGTTGGGTTTGTTTTCTGGCATGCGCAGTGCCCTTCTCGAATTGTCGGGAGGCACCCGGCATCGATGACGCTAGTCGGCGGCCAGGAAGTCGTTGAGCTTCTTGACGATCTGGTCGATGCTGAAGCTGGCCGGCTCGTGTCGCGGCGGGAACTCCTTGAAGGTGTCGAGGAACATCGAGGCCATCGCCGTGGCGTAGAAGACGAAGAAGTCGCGGCGGAGGAACCACTCGTAGTAGGTGTTCGAGGTGATGTCGGCGTACTCGAACGGGTCGGTGCGCAGGTTGAACAGCTTGGGTATTCGCAGTTCGGTGAACGGTTCCGCCCACGTCCGCAGCGTGCCCTGGGCGCGTTGTTCTGCGAACACGATCTTCCAGTTCTCGAACCGCATGCCGACCATCTGCGCGTCGTCGTTGAAGTAGAAGAAGCCGCGCCTTGGGCTGTTCTCTACCTCGCCCATCAGATAGGGCAGCAGGTTGAAGCCGTCGATGTGCACCTTGTACTCGGTGTCGCCGTCGCGCCCGGCCTTGTGGCCCTTCTTCAGTTTCTCGCTGACGTCGGGATCGCCGGCCGCGGCCAGGAGGGTCGGCAACCAGTCGTGGTGCTGGACGATGTCGTTGGAGATGCTGCCCGCCTTGATCTTTCCCGGCCAGCGGATCAACTCCGGCACCCGGTACGCGCCCTCCCAGTTGGTGTTCTTCTCGCTGCGGAACGGCGTGGTGCCTGCGTCGGGCCAGCTGTTGCGGTGCGGGCCGTTGTCGGTGGAGTAGATGACGATCGTGTCGTCGGCGATACCGAGTTCGTCTAGCGCGTCGAGCACCGTGCCGACGTTCTTGTCGTGGTCGATCATCGCGTCGTGGTACTCGGACTGCCACATGCCGGCCTGGCCCTTGCTGCCGGGTTTCAGATGGGTGTAAAGGTGCATGTGGGTGAAGTTGCACCAGACGAAGAACGGGGTGTCGGCCTCGTGCTGTCGCCTGATGTAGTCGACCGTGAGGTCGGCGATGTCGTCGTCGATGGTCTCCATGCGCTTGGCGGTGAGCGGCCCGGTGTCTTCGATGGTCTGCTTGCCGACCGGTCCGAACTTCTCGTCGTCGGGCTCGGCTGACACTTCGTCGAGTGCCGTGCACTTCAGCACCCCACGCGGGAGGGCGAGTTCGTAGAGCCGGGGGAACTGGTCCTTGTGGGGATAGTCGTATTGCTCGGGTTCCTCCTCGGCGTTGAGGTGGTAGAGGTTGCCGAAGAACTCGTCGAAGCCGTGCACGGTCGGCAGGAACTTGTTCAGGTCGCCGAAGTGGTTCTTTCCGAACTGGCCGGTGGCGTAGCCGAGCGGCTTGAGGAGTTCGGCGATCGTCGGATCCTCAGCGGCCCAACCGATGTCGACGCCCGGGACGCCGACCTTGCTCATTCCGGTGCGGTACACGCTTTGTCCACTGATGAACGCCGCCCGGCCGGCGGTGCAGCTTTGCTCGCCGTAGGAATCGGTGAAGCGCATTCCCTCGGCGGCGATGCGGTCGATATTGGGGGTGCGGTAGCCCATCATGCCGTCGCTGTAGCAGCTCAGGTTCGAGATGCCGATGTCGTCGCCCCAGATGACCAGGATGTTGGGCTTTCCGCCGGGCATGATGAGCTCCCTCGCTCGAATCGAACCGTAGGGAACTCACGCTAGGCGTGCGGGGGGTCGCCCGTCAGGGTTTGAGTCAAAACGTCACGCGGGAGCGGGCACGGGCGAGCCCGCACCCTTGAGTTGCGCGTACAGGTCGACGTAGTACGGAAGGCAGTCGGTCATGGCGGCCTCGGTGGTGTACAGCGGGCGGTAGCCCAGGTCGCGCTCGGCCTTCGCAGTGGAGAAGTAGTTGTCGAGGTAGACGCGTTCCACCGCAAGGGGTTCCAGCAATGGCCGGGGGAGTCCGAAGCGGAAGTGCAGCCACTGCCACACCGACATCACCTTGTGGACCAGCCGGCCGGACACGCGGAAACGGGGCCAGCTGTGACCGCACGCCTCGATTACGGGCCGGGAGAACTCGAACATGTTGACGGGTTCGCCGTCGTTGACGAAGTACGCCTGCCCGGGTGCCGAGCCGCCGGGCACCAGGTGCTCGCCGGCGAGGATGAAACCGTGAATCAGGTTGTGTACGTAGGAATTGTCGAGCTTGACGTCCTTGCCGCCGACGAGAACCTTGACGTGCCCGGCCAGTACGCTCTCGAACAGTTTGCGGAACATCGTCTGGTCGCCGCGGCCCCAGATGCCACTGGGGCGGATGCTGCAGGTGAGCATGCCGGCGGTTCCGTTCTCGGCGAGTACGAACTTCTCGGCGACCACCTTGGTCTCGGTGTACAGATCGGCGAACCGCGTTGTGTAGGGCAGATTTTCGTCACCGTTGGTGATGGCTTGCCCGCCCATGACGACGCTGTTGGAGGCGGTGTAGACGAAGCGCTTCACCCCTGCTGCCTGGGCGGCGTGCACCAGGTTCTTGGTGCCGCCGACGTTGACGGCGAAACTGCGCTCGCGTGCCGGCGCGGAACCGCCGCCCATCAGGTCGATGATCGCGGCGGTGTGGATCACGGTGTCGACGCCCTCGACGGCGCGGGCCACGTCGTCTTCGTTGGTGATGTCCCCGACGACGGTCTCGAGCCCGTCCCGCGCGGGCAGTGGCGACGGCGCGCGGTCGAACGAGCGGACGGGGTGGCCGCGGTCGAGCAGCTCGGTGACGAGGTTTGTGCCGACGAAGCCGGAGCCGCCGGTGACCAGCACTCGGCCGAGATTAGTGGTCGCAGTCGTGTCACCCATGGGGTGAGGGTAACTGAAACGTGTTCCAGTTTCGACCCCCGCGGTGTCAGGGGGTCGGGAGGTCAGGCGTCGGCGTCGTCCCTGGCGGCCAGGGCCCGCTCCACCTTCTCTCGGGCGCCGGCCAGGTGCTCCTCGCAACGTTTGGCCAGCTCTTCGCCCCTTTCCCACAGCTTGAGCGACGCGTCGAGGTCGAGTCCGCCCTCCTCGAGCTGGCGGACCACCTCGATCAGTTCGTCGCGGGACTGCTCGTATCCCAGTTGACTAATGGGCTTCATCTGGTCCCTCGCTCACCGTTGTTATCGCGCCGTCGGCGACGCGGATTCGAAGTCGGGTTCCCGCCGGCGCGTCCGTAGTCGACCGTAGAACCGTCATTGAGTCGGACGCGACCTGCACCACCGCGTAGCCGCGCGCGAGGGTGGCCGCCGGACCCAGGGTGGCCAGCCGGGCCGACAGGTGGCCGACGCTGCGGGATTCGGTCTCGATCAGTCGCGTGACGTCGCGGCGGGCCGTCGCCCTGGCCCGGTGAACTTCCTCGACGCGCGCGGTCAGTGCGGCCAACGGCTGGGCCAACACCGGACGGCTGCGCAGCTGATCCAGCGTGCGCTGTTCGCGGTGCACCCAGCTGCGCAACGCCCTGGCGCTGCGCTCGCGGAGGTCGGCGACGCGTGCCTGCTCGGCCGCGGCGTCGGGGACCACCCGCTTGGCGGCGTCGGTGGGTGTGGCGGCGCGGACGTCGGCGACCAAGTCACACAGCGGGTTGTCGGGCTCGTGGCCGATCGCGGTCACCACCGGCGTCGTGCACTTGGCGATCTCGCGGCACAACGTCTCGTCGGAGAAGGGCAACAGGTCCTCGACGCTGCCGCCGCCACGGGCGAGCACGATGACGTCGACGTCTGGGTTGGCGTCGAGTTCCCGCAGCGCCTCGACGATCTGGGGCACCGCGCTCGGCCCCTGAACGATGGTGTTGCGCAGCGCAAAGCGCACGGCGGGCCAGCGCGCCTCGGCCACCGACATGACGTCCTTCTCAGCGGCAGATGCTCGTCCCGTGATCAGCCCGACGGTTTTGGGCAGGAACGGAATTGGGCGCTTGAGCCGAGGGTCGAAGAGGCCTTCGGCCGCCAGCAGCTGGCGGAGCCGGTCGATTCGGGCCAGCAGCTCTCCGATACCGACGGCGCGAATCTGATTGACGCGCAACGAGAACGATCCGCGGCCGACGAAGAAGTTGGGTCTTCCGTGCATGATCACCTGGGTGCCCTCGGCGAGTTTAACCGGGGCGTTGAACACCAGGTCGCGAGGGCAGGTGATCTGCAGGGACATGTCGGCGGCCGGGTCACGCAGCGTGATGTATGCCGTCGAGGAGTTCGGCCGAACGTTGAGCTGGGCGATCTGGCCCTCGACCCACACCGTGCCGAGCTTGTCGATCCAGTCCTTGACCATCATTGCGACGGATCGGACCGGCCACGGGTTGTCGGCGGACTTGCCCTGGGCGGGTTCTGTCACGTCGAGGCGAGCGAAGCGACGGGGATGGTCACCAGGGCGAGCGAAGCGACGGGGGTAATCACGGGATTACTTGGCGGACGCGCGGGTGATCCTGTTGGCGATCAGCGTCTGGAACGGTGCGCGCGCCTTTGTCGCCTCCTCGAAAGCCAGAAGCGCCTCGAGGTCGGGGACCTTCAGGGAGGGCAGCCGGGCCCGCAGCTGGGCCAGCGTCAACGACTCGTAGTCCAGGTCGGCGACCACGCCGGGCACTGGAGCGTCGACGTTCGTCTCGGGTTCGGCGTCGTCGCGCGACTCCGGCTCACCGGTGCTGTACAGCGCGAATCGGCCTTCGGTCAGGCGCTCGCCGTTGCGGGGAGCGTCGTCCTCGGGCTCGTCGGAATCGTCGTCGTCCTCGTCGAAGGTGGCCCACTCGGGCTGCTCGTCCTTCGGCGGAAACAGGTGCTCCAGGGTTTCGTCGCCCCGGTTCACCAGGTCCGCGACGTCCTGTTGCATCTTCATCACCAACTGGGCGAACTGGCTGACGATGGTCATCGGGTAGGTGATGACGGTCTGCGGCAGCCTGCGAGTTTCCTCGAGCGCGGTCACCGCAGCGCCGACCAGCAGACGGACTCCATATGGTGCAGTAGCCATGAGTGCAAGAGTACGGGCGAGTCCGCAGGTGGTGCTGGTAGCCCGACGGTAAGTACCCTGGACCCATGCCGGAGACGATCAACATGGGTATGCCGGGCGCGACCCTTTCCGTCGTCGCGCCGGTTGAGGGTAAGCGCGTCCTGCTCGCCGAGCCGCGCGGATACTGCGCAGGCGTCGACCGCGCGGTCGAAACCGTCGAGCGCGCCTTGGAGAAGCACGGCGCACCGGTCTACGTGCGCCACGAGATCGTCCACAACCGCTACGTGGTGGAGACCCTGGCCAAGGCCGGCGCGGTCTTCGTCGAGCGGACGGACGAGGTCCCCGAGGGCTCCATCGTGGTGTTCTCCGCCCACGGCGTCGCGCCGACGGTGCACGTCGAGGCCGCCGAGCGGAACCTGACCACCATCGACGCCACCTGCCCGCTGGTCACCAAGGTGCACAACGAGGCCAAGCGGTTCGCCCGCGACGACTACGACATCCTGCTCGTCGGCCACGAAGGCCACGAGGAGGTCGTCGGCACCGCAGGCGAGGCCCCCGACCACGTCCAGCTGGTCGACGGCCCCGACTCCGTCGACAAGGTCACCGTGCGCGACGAGAACAAGGTCATCTGGCTGTCGCAGACCACGCTTAGCGTGGACGAGACCATGGAGACCGTGCAGCGGCTGAGGCAGCGCTTCCCGAAACTGCAGGACCCGCCAAGCGACGACATTTGCTACGCCACCCAGAACCGCCAGGTGGCAGTCAAGGTGATGGCGCCGGAGTGCGAGCTGGTGATCGTCGTCGGCTCACGCAACTCGTCGAACTCGGTGCGGTTGGTCGAGGTGGCGCTCGGAGCCGGCGCGGACGCGTCGTACCTCGTGGACTATGCGGAGGACATCGACCCGGCCTGGCTGGACGGGGTGACGACGGTCGGTGTCACCTCCGGCGCCTCGGTGCCCGAGGTGCTGGTGCGCGGCGTGCTCGAACGGTTGGCCGACTACGGCTACGGCACGGTGCAGCCGGTGACGACAGCCAACGAGACGCTGGTGTTCACTCTGCCGAAGGCGATCCGCGCCAAGCGCAACGCCTAGTTACCCGCTTACTCCCAGGAGTCGGGCGCCGAATGGCGGGGCCGACGCGGCTTCGTACGGTGCTCTGTCCGTGACTCGTCGTCTTCAGATCCGCGGTAACGCACCCGGGAGATCGGGTGATGCGTGCCGTTGGTGCGGGTCACGGGAGGCTCGAAGGGCTCATACGGTTCGTAGTCCGTGGGGCGCGGCCTGCGACGTTCAGTCCGTTCTGGTCGTTCCGTCCGCTCAGGGCGCTCATAGGCATCGGGTCGCTCACGCCGCTGCGGGCGCTGCGGCCGCTCTGGCCGGTCGCGGTCCTGGGCGCCGCTCCTGCGGTCCAACGGGGGCAGGGGACGCCGGTCGCGGGATTCTCGGGGCTCGCGGGTGCGGGGCTCGGTCGCTCGGGGACGACGGCGTGGCTCGGCGGGCGGGTCGACGGGCGCGGTGCTTCGCCTTCGCGGCCGGTCCTGCACGGGTTCGATGATCTCGGTCTCGGGTGGACGGGAGTGCCGCGAGCGCCTCGAGGCCCGGCCGGCGGCCGCGCCCGTCGACCTCTCGGAACCGGCGGCGGGTGTCCTGGGGGTGCGGCGCGAGGGGCGCGGTGCCTCGTCGTCCATCGGGTCGACGTCGAGCGCGACCGAGTCCGCTGCGGCGGCACGGACCGCGCGGGCTTCCGCGCTCCGGGTGCTTCGGCTGCTGCGTCGTGACTTGCCGGCCAACGCGGATGCGGCCGCCGCCACGTCAGGAGCCTCGGTGGTCGGCTCGGGGTCCGTGGCGACGACGCGGCGTGCCGCGGCCCCCAGATACCAGCGGACCATGCCGATGACGAGCACCGTTGCGGAGGTAGAGAACATCAGTGGGAATCGCTCGATCAGCGGGTACCCGCAGTTGATCAGCGTGTCCTTGATACCGGTGAAGGTGCTGCCGTGGAACACGAAGTACGCGAAGGGCACGGCGACGAAAAGAATGAGCGGAGGTTGGATCACCGCGGTGAAGACGCCCGACTGCCGAACCGCGAGCACGGCGGCCACACAGCCGAGCACGTAACACGCGGCGAAGACGCCACCGAGGGCCTTGTCGCCAGCGCCCGCGTCGAACGCAATCCCGATCGCAGTGAGGGTGGCTGCCACGATCGCGGCTCCCCACCAGGGGATTCCGGGGACATGGGGCAGCGCCGATCGATGGTCGGCGGCTACCGCCGACCGTCCGCGCAGTCCTGACACACGTCGACCGTACCGGCAATCGCGAGGAGTGCAGGAACAGCGCGCACTGGCGCGCCCACGGACCGAGGTCGGTCGGCGCCTAGACTCTTCAACCCGTGGGCCTCAACCTTGGAATCGTCGGACTACCCAACGTCGGAAAGTCGACGCTGTTCAACGCGCTGACACGCAATGACGTGCTTGCCGCGAACTACCCGTTCGCCACCATCGAACCGAACGAAGGCGTCGTCGCACTGCCGGATCCGCGGCTCGACAAACTCGCCGAAATCTTCGGATCGGAGAAGACCGTGCCGGCGCCGGTCACGTTCGTGGACATCGCAGGCATCGTCAAGGGGGCCTCCGAAGGGGCCGGCCTCGGGAACAAGTTCCTGGCCAACATCCGTGAGTGCGACGCCATCTGCCAGGTGGTCCGGGTGTTCGCCGACGACGACGTCGTCCACGTCGACGGCAGGGTCGACCCCAAGTCCGACATCGAGGTCATCGAGACCGAGTTGATCCTGGCCGACCTCCAGACGTTGGAGAAGGCGGTGCCGCGGCTGGAGAAGGAAGCGCGCAACAACAAGGACCGCAAGCCGGTGCACGAGGCCGCGGTGGCCGCGCAGGCCACGCTCGACGGTGGCACCACGCTGTTCGCCTCAGGCGTCGACACCGCGCCGCTGCGTGAGCTGAACCTGATGACCACCAAGCCGTTCCTGTACGTGTTCAACGCCGACGAGGCGGTGCTGACCGACGACGCGAAGAAGGCCGAGCTGCGCGCGTTGGTGGCGCCGGCCGACGCGGTGTTCCTCGACGCGAAGATCGAAGCCGAACTGCAAGAGCTCGACGACGAGTCGGCGGCCGAGTTGCTGGAGTCCATCGGCCAGACCGAGAAGGGCCTGGATGCGTTGGCGCGCGCCGGTTTCCACACCCTCAAGCTGCAGACGTACCTGACCGCCGGGCCCAAGGAGTCGCGGGCGTGGACGATCCACCGGGGCGACACCGCGCCCAAGGCGGCCGGCGTGATCCACACCGACTTCGAGAAGGGCTTCATCAAGGCCGAGATCGTGTCCTTCGAAGACCTGGTCGCCGCGGGGTCGATGGCCGCGGCGAAGTCGGCGGGCAAGGTGCGAATCGAGGGCAAGGACTACGTGATGGTCGACGGTGACGTGGTGGAGTTCCGGTTCAACGTTTGACGAGCCAGCTCAGCAGGGTTTTGCGAACCCTCAGTCCGTAGGTGGCTGCACGTCTTGAGTGTGGCCGCGGCGTCGGAGTAACCGAAGGTGCGCTGAACCGTGGCGACGTGGCACCCGGCGGCGGGTGAGCCCAGACGCGTTCGCTCCACGGACCCGACCGTGACCCGCCACCACCATCGCGGGGAGCCCAGCTTCTCTACGCCGCACCCCTGAGCGCGTCGCTGAACACTCGGCTAAGGCCGACCAGCGTGTGCCCGGAGTCTTTGTGGTGGTGGAACGCATCCAACTCTGCACTACCGCGAATCCAGCGACGTTTCCCAGACCAACTGCACTCGCACAATGCTCGGTGGTTCATCCAGGCAGAAGCGAAATACGCGTTCGGCATTGACGGCTGGCTCATGTTGCCAAGTCTATTACAGCAACGATTCTACGGAAAGGGGTGATCGACTTCGCCACTCCGAATCGTCGACGTCAAACGCCGGACTCTGGCCCCTTCGCGCGTTCGTCGTAGTCATGCCGGTTGCGATTACTGGCCGCTTTCGCTGGGCCGACGCTCCACCGTTGCGCTGGAATTCTGCAATTGACGACGCTACGGTTGGCTGAAGTCCGCGCGAATCTGTCGAGGCTCGTCAGCAGATCGAGGTCACCCGACAGGGGACGTCGCGCAGCGGTGATCCTCAGTGCCGATGACTACGACTCGATCATGGAGACCCTGGCCATACTCAGCGATCAGGAATTGATGCGGGAGGTTCGGGATGCTGACAGTGCGGCCGAACGTCGCGAAATCTTCACTCTCGAAGAGGTGACTGAGGAGATGCGCGCGGCGGGGCGGCTGCCTCGGTGACGTATCGCATCGAACTGACCGGTACCGCGAAAAGAGCGTTGACAGAGGTGCTTCCCGAAAAGGTGGCCGTTGCGTGTTGGGGGTTCATTCGAGGGCGCTTGGCCGAGAACCCGCACTGCGTCGGAGAGGCGCTGCGCGACCAGTTGGAGGGGCGAGACTCGGCGACGCGGGGCGAATCTCGACTTCGCGCATCGCCGTGACGTTTATCGCAAGGTTGAGCGTTGAGCAGGAAGAAGGAGGTGACGGGCGTGGATGCACTGACCATCGGCGACGTCCGAGCGGCTTCTCGTCGGATCGCCGGTTCAGTGCGGCGCGTGGCGATTGCACGTGACGGCTCGACGCACTTGGCGCTCGAATTCCTGCAGCACACGGGAACGTTCAAAGCCCGCGGCGCGCAGAACTTCATCCGGGCCCATCTCGAATCGGGAGCCCTCCCCGAGGCGGGAATCACGATCGCCTCGGGAGGCAACGCGGGACTCGCGTGTGCGTGGGCCGCGGCGCAGCACGGACTGACGGCAACCGTCTTCGTCCCCGCGAGCGCGCCTCGGGTGAAGGTCGACCGACTGCGTGCATATGGCGCCGACGTCCGACTGGAGGGCGCCGACTACGGGGACGCTCTGGCCGCGAGCAACGATTTCGCAAACCGCACCGGCGCGTTGGTCTCGCACGCCTACGACCATCCGCTCATCGCAGCGGGCGCCGGGACGCTGATGGACGAGATTCGCGACCAGCTTCCGGACGTCGACGTCGTCGTGGTGGCCGTCGGCGGTGGTGGCCTGTTCGCCGGGATCGCCACGGTGGCCCAGCACTACGGAATCGCAACGGTCGCCGTCGAGCCGGAAGGATCCCGCGCGCTTAACGCTGCCCTGGAGAAGGGGCACCTCGTGGACGTTTCCGTCGACTCCGTTGCCGCGGATTCACTCGGCGCTCGCCGGGCCACGTCACTGGCCCTTCACGCGGCTCAGCGCGAGACCGTTCACAGCATCTGCGTGTCCGACGCCGACATCGTCCGTGCACGCCAAAACCTGTGGGAGAACAACCGACTCGTCGTCGAGCACGGTGCGGCGACAGCGATGGCGGGGTTGCGCAATCCGGAGGTCGCCGGCTTCGTGGAGGGCAAGACGACGTGTGTCGTCCTGTGCGGGGCGAACACGAATCCAGCCGATGTCTCCACGGCAGAGGTCACGGCGGGGTGAGCAACGTCGTGCTGGGATCTGCGTGAACGTGTAGTAGATCGGCAGGGGTTGACGGATATCGACCACATTTGGAGGGTTGATGGCGCGACGTTCGGGGTGGGGGCACTGCCTCCAAGCAACGTCTTCCGGCAGTCGCAGAAGAACCACCGAGCGAATCATGAAGAGATGGTAGGTAACTCATGGGCGACGACAGCTTGCTCGAGATCTATCGCAACTACCTTGCGTGCCTCAACGATCGGCATTGGTCGGCACTCGGTGAGTATGTCGCCGACGACGTCGTCCACAACGGTCGCGCTCTTGGGCTGAGCGGGTATCGCGCGATGTTGGAGGCGGACACGCACGCGATCCCCGACCTCGAATTCGTTCCGGAGATCCTGCTCGCCGACGACCGCGTCGTGTCGTGCCGGCTCTTGTTTCAGTGCACTCCGCAGCACGAGTTCCTGGGCTTCGAGCCGACGGGTCAGCGGGTGTCGTTCGCCGAGCACGTGTTCTACCGGTTCGACGGCGGGCGGATCCGCGACGTCCACTCGCTCATCGATCGGGATGCCATCCGTCAGCAGGGCTTTCGTGAAGGGCCCTGACGCCGGCCTAACCGTGGACCGTCCGGCAGTGGGAGCGTTGCTCGTCGTATCCGGTCTGCCCGGCGTCGGAAAGACCGCAGTGGCCACAGAGATAGCGACACGGGTCGGTGGGGTGCACCTGTCGGTCGACCCCGTCGAGGACGCGCTGTTGGCCTGCGGTCTAGAGGCCAGCTGGCAGCTTGGTGTCGCGGCCTACGAGGCGGTCGCGTCGATGGCCTCGGTGAACCTGGCCTTGGGCAGAACCGTCGTCGTCGACGCAGTCAACGACAGCGAGGCGGCGCGCGGCACGTGGAGTCGGATGGCCGAACCGGTGACGTTCGCGGTGCTGACGTGTTCGGATCCGGTTGAGCATCGGCGACGTCTGGAGGGCCGGCATCGCGGATTCACTCGCGTTCCGGAGCCGACGTGGTCGAAGGTGTGCGACCGCGCCACGAACTACGCGCCGTGGACCGGTGAGTACGTGGAAGTCGACACCTGCGGCCTCACGGTTGCGGAGGTCTGCGATCGACTCGCAATGAAAGCGCCTGCAGCACAGCACACGTAGGCGGCGGCGGGGTCGTCGTGTCGACTGGGCCGCCGCCTCTCACGTGCGTCAGAACGGCAGGTCTACCTGTCCGTTGGTGGTGTTGAGCTCGTCGTGGTTGGAGTCCACGTATCCCAGGTGGGACGGTTCCTGCGGCTCGGTGCCGTAGGGCACCAGCGGGTCGACGCCTTCACCGCTCGCGGACACCGTCACGGAGCTGGTGGCCAGTGCCGGCAGGGGCGCGGCGTTGGCGGCGGGCGCAAGGGCGACGACACCGCCGATCGCGATGGCGGCCAGTCCCGGGATGACGTAGGTGAACGGTGTCTTCATGATGGCTCCTCGTGTGGGTCGGTCTGTCTGACATCTCCAATCCTGCTGCGCGGAGCCGCCCGCGTCGTCGCTGCTGACACCCATTCGGCATTGCAGCTAGCCGGAAGATTGACCCCGAGGTGTGGCTCGGCCGTGACCTGGGCGGGACCCCGATGGGGAAGGGTCGTCGGCATGACCGCTGTCGAGGTGATCGTCCTGGTCGCCGCGATCCTGTGGATCGGCGTGGTGGTGGCGGCGCTCGTCGTCGGGATCCGCGTCACCCTGAAATTGCGCGCGCGACGGCGGCGGATCGAACGCCTGCTCTGCCTGCTGCGGCTACCCGTCTACGTGGGGTCGCCTCCGTCGCGGCGCTTCCGAGCGTCATCCCGCCGCGGACCGGAATCGATGAACGGGTGGACGAAGATCGTCGCTAGCGGCGTGAAACTGGCTAGGGCGGGCAGAAAGTCGGCCGAAGTATCCGTCCGCCGACGGAATTGACACCAACACCGCGAGTGGGCAGTAGACGAGAACGGGTCGGTCTCCCCTTGGGGAGACCGACCCGTTCCGCTTGGGCGCTAGTCCTCGGAACCGCCCACGTTGCCGGGCGACCCGCCGAAGCCGCCGCTCGCACCGCCGCTTCCGTTGGACTCACCGCCGTTGCCACCGTTGCCGCCGAAGCCACCCAAACTGCCGCTGCCGCCATTGCCGCCGCTGCCGCCAGTGCCGCTGTTCACGTTGCCATCGCCGACGCCGTTGCCGCCGTTGCCGCCGCGGCCGCCGCCGGTCACGACGCCGCGGCCGTCACCACCGGTGCCGCCCACGCCACCGGTTCCACCTTGGCCATTGCGAGTTCCGTTGCCGCCGTTGCCGCCTCGACCACCTCCACCGAGTGCTAGACCGCTGTCGCCTCCGATTCCACCGGCACCGCCCGTACTCGCACCCGTGGTGGCCGTGCTGCTCCCGCCGTCACCGCCGCGGCCCCCGCTTCCAATGCTGGAGGCATCGGCGCCGGCGCCACCCTGACCGCCAGTGGCATCGCCGGCGGTAGCGGTGGCATCGCCGCCTGCGCCGCCACGGCCACCGGTGCCGACGTCGGCCACGCCACCGGTGCCGCCCTGGCCGCCGGTCGCGGAGTCGTCGACGGCGTCCCCGTTGCCGGTTGACGCCGAACCGCCCTGGCCGCCAGTTCCGGCCTGAATCGTCGAACTTCCCCCGTTTCCGCCGTCTCCGCCGCGAACATCGCTGCCGGACAGAGTGCCAGCGACGCCCGTGGCGTCGCCGCCGGCCCCGCCCGTACCGCCGACACCGAGGAAGCCGCTGGTGCCGCCATTGCCGCCGTTGCTCCCAACCGCGTCGACGGCGGTGACGCTACCGCCCGCGCCGCCTGCACCCCCGTTGCCGACCAGCAGTCCGCCGCGACCACCGTCGCCACCGTCGGAGTTCAGGCCGAAACCGGCACCGCCGACACCACCGCTGCCGAACAACCCTGCCGTACCGCCATTTCCGCCATCGATGCCGACGTCACCGGCGCTGCCCGCGCCGCCATTGCCCAGCAGCAAGCCGCCGCGGCCACCGTCCACACCGGAGCTCAGCGATGTGAACCCGTTGCCAATCAGCAGACCACCGTCAAGTTGGTCGGGAGTTCCGTTCCGCACGAAGATGTTGACGAACGGAATGCGGCCACCGATGTCACCCAGTAGGCCTGCAAGCGCTCCTGGCAGATCGGCAATCGTGGTGGTCACCACCTGCAGCGGCCCGTCGGAGGAGGCCACGAGGACAGTGACCGCAGTGTTCGGGTCCCCGCCACCGGCGCGCGAGACGACGTCGGTCACCAACGCGGGTGTGAATTCGGGGCCACTGTCGGCAGCCGCCGAGCGCGCCGACGTGCCGGACGCCCCCGCAGTCGGCAGAAAGGTGATGAGCGCGCCACTGTGACCGACGGAGTTGAAACTTGGTGCCGCGGCCTGGGCGGCAGCGCCGAACTGCGCGCCAAGAAGCGCGTTGGGGGCGGGGCTGGGCAACGCCGCGGCGGCCAGCAGTGGCTGATCGTGCAGCACTCGTGGGCTGCTGGTGGTCGGCTCGGCAGCTCCTGCGCGTTCACCATCCACCGTGGTTGCGGACACCGCCGTCGTCACCAGTACGGCTGCCGCCAACGCTGTAAAGATACTGCCGGGCGTGTTTCCCACCGCATTGCTCCCTAAGCTGAATGGATTTGCCAATGGCAGTATTGCAGACAGTCGCTCAGGAAATCCACAGTTTGCGAGCGCCGGTTTTCGAGCAATGATTGCCGACATTATGACCGTTTTAAGTGCACAAACTGACCACCACGGATCGCGGTTGCCTTTTGCGGAACATCTGTTGCTGGCGATTGGGCGACTGTCCATCCAGGTTGCTGTTATTTGCGCTCGCGTTAGCGAATGTCGGCCGAGCGGTACCTTCCCGGCGAACGGGACGCGTCCCGACGACCAGGGACACGGTCGGCCGTCGACTTCTTGTCCAACGTTGGGGTGCCAACCGGAATCGCGTGGGTACCCGGGGCGCCGTGCAGACCTTCCGCCGCAGCCGAACTCGCCGAGTGCAACGAACGCGAGACTGGAAAGGTCGCGCGGAGTGGTCGTGGCACCGACCCCGTGGAACGATCCCATCGCGGTCGCCGCGAGACTGCTTGGCGCTGCGTTGTCGACGGGAAACGCCTTGCTGCACAAGCCAAGTGAACGGTGCCGGGAACCGGCCGTCGGTTCGCCGAACTGCTTGGCGAGCAGTTGCCGCACGGTGTCTTGGAGATCGTCGTCGGGATCCGCGTCTACCTCAAGTTGCGCGCGCGACGGCGTCGGATCGAACGGCTGCTCTACATCCTGCGACTGCCGTCACCCCTGGTGCCCGGGTCGATGAACGAAATCACGAAGATCATCGTGAGCAGCGTGAAGATGGCCAGGGCGGAGAGAAGGTCGCCCCACTGGAACGGATAGAGAGTCCCGTCGATCGACAGCACCAGCACCGTCTCGATGACGCCGAACACCAAGAAGAACACGCCGAACAGCAGCCGAGAGATTCTCTGGTGCAACGCGCTTCGCCGTAGCTCGACCATCAGCGTGAGCAACAGCAGGGGCAGAATCTGCGAGAGCGTTGAGGCGGTTCCGCCGTCCATCACGACGATCTGAACGGCGCCGGTGTTGCCCATCGATCGCACGCTAGCAGCCCGCACGCCAGGTGGCGGCCACGTGCGAAATCGGTGGTGTCGATCGGGGCCGGTTGGGTACCCCAACCGCCGTACGAATTCGACCCAATCGCAGAGGAGGCGACCATGACGAACTTCGAGCACGATCTTCCGGAAGCCGACGTGGTGGAGCAGCAAACGCCCGTCGACTCCTCCGACGAGTCGGTGTTGGACGTCGACTACCTGCAGGACCGCAGCGAGGCCGAGGCGGACCCGGCGGATCTCGCGGAGCAGGCAGTCGACGTCCCGGTGCCCGAGGACGACCGCGACTAGCCGAAGGCGCGCGCGTACTGCGGTGGGTGCGACAGCGTGGCCCCGAGTTCGTCGGCGGCCTGCCGAATCCAGCTGGGGTTCCGCAGGAGCACCCGGGCCAGGAACACGGCGTCGGCGTCTCCGTCGGCGATGATCGAGTCGGCCTGCTCGGCCTCGGTGATCAGTCCGACGGCGGCGGTGGGGATTTCGATCTCCTTGCGCACCCGGGCGGAGAACGGGACCTGGTAGCTGGGTCCGACGACGATCTTCGCGTCCGGTGCGGAGCCACCGCTGGAGACGTCCATCAGGTCGACGCCGAGGGTCTTGAGCCGCGATGCCAATTCGAGCGTCTCCTCGACCGTCCACCCTGGGCGCTCGTCGTCGGTGTCACCACCGAGCCAGTCGGTGGCCGAGACGCGGAAGAACAGTGGCAGTTCGTCGGGCCAGGCCTGGCGCACGGCCGTGGTGACCTCGAGTGCGAAGCGCAGGCGATTCTCGAGCGAGCCGCCGTACTGGTCGGTGCGGGCGTTGGAGTGCGGGGAGAGGAACTGGTGGATCAAATAGCCATGCGCCCCATGCAGTTCCAGGACTTTGAAGCCCGCATCTGCGGCTCGGCGTGCCGACTCCGCGAACGCTTGGACGAGTGAACCGATCTCGTCGACGCTCAGCTCGGCGGGACTTTCGAGCCGGCCGAACGGCAACGTGCTTGCGCTCACGGTCTGCCACGACTCGGGCGCTCGGTTCTCGTCGGGCCAGGGCCTTCCGGTCGAGCCCTTGCGTCCGGCGTGGACCAGCTGAATGCCCGGCACGGACCCCTGCGCCGAGACGAAGTCGGTGATCCGCCGAAACGCCATGGCCTGACGGTCGTTCCACAACCCGGTGTCGTAGACGCTGCTGCGCCCCTGCGGGTGAATCGAGGTGGCCTCGACCATGACGAGGGCGGCTCCCGCGGCGGCCCGCGAACCCAGGTGCTGCAGGTGCCAGTCCGACGGCGACCCGACGTCCTCGCCGTCCGTTGCCGCCGCGAACTGCATCATCGGCGACATCCAGGCCCGGTGGGCGAAGGTCACCTCGCGCAGCGTGAGAGGGGTGAACAAGTGCGACATGACGTTTCCTACTTTCGGCCGGTGGTAAGCGGCAGCGGCGCGTTGGCACTGTCGAGGTGCTCGACGGTGCTGAAGATCAGCTCGGTGTCGCCGATGTTCTCGATGTCGTGCAATAGATATTCTCCAGGGCCGAAGTGGAAGTGGCGGGTCTCACCGGCATCGTAGGACACCTCGCGCACGGTCCCGTCGAAGGTGTGTTGCCTGCTGCGGCCGGCGTTGATCGCGGTCCAGAAGTAGTCCAGCACGTGCCGGTGGGCGTGCCAGCGCTCGCCGGGTGCCAGTCGGATCTCCCACACGCGCACCCGCTCGTTCTCGCTGAGGAGGCGTGATCCGACCTCGCCGTCGTGAGCGTGCTCGCTGAATTCGGCCTTGAGCCATTCGGGCCAGCTGTCGAAGTTCGTCGAGATGAGTTCGCCGGCCAGTGGCAGGTCGGAGAGGAAGCTGCTGTCGGTCATGTTGTCGTCCTTCGTGTTTGGGGGGTTGGTTACTTGCCGGGGCCGTAGAGCCCGAAGCGCAGGTCGGGATCGCCAGGAGTCCAGGTGTTGCTGAACTGCGAACGCTCGCCCATCGCCACGACGCGGCGCAACAGTGCGTCGCTCATCTGGAGTTGGGCGGGCTCCCACTTCACCAGTGCGGCGGCAACGTCACCGCCGGCCTCGGAGAGTGCGGCGGCCAGCGCCCACCCGTCGGCCGCCGCCTTGGCCGTTCCCGCCGCGGCATGCGGACGGGCCGCGCAGGCGGCGTCACCGATGAGCGCCACCCGCCCCATGGCCATTCGGGCCGACCGGGTGTCGGAAACGACCTGTAGATAAGGGGTTTTGGTGGCCCGGATGACGTTCGCGATCGCCGGTGCCATGCGCTCGGAGGCCGTCTGCTTCATCTCGTCGACGTAGCGGTCCTGCACCTGGCCCGGGTGCACCGACACGGATCCGGCGAAACCGCGCTTGTCGATCAGCATCTCGGTCAGGTCGGGCCCGGCGGGCACGTTGCGGTACCAGACGTAGTTCATCAGCCGGTCTTCGATGCTGAGGCTGTTCTCCCCGGGGATCGGGTACATCGTGATGTGTGAGTTGGGAATCACCCCATAGGTGATGGCGTCCTGCAGGACTTCCCGCGTCGCGGCGTCGAGGTCGCGCAGCGCCACCGTGCCGCGCCACCCGACGTAACCCGAGTAGTGCAGGCCGGATTCGGGGTCGAACCGTTCCCGGGCCACCGAGGTGACGCCGTCGGCGAACACCACCAGATCGGCGGATTCCCGCCGACCGCTGACGAAGCGGACGGTGACGCCGTCCTCGTGCTCGCTGAAACCGCAGGCATATTCGCCGTAGTGATAGCGCTCTGTGCCGAAGTCGGCGAGCAGCGCGCGGTAGAACGTGCCCCACGAGGTGTAGGTCCAGGTGCACTCCTCGCGGTACTCCACGTCACCCTCGGGGGTGAGATATTGAACCGCGGAGGTCGACGTGCTGAGGTCGGCGAGGTTCTGGGTGCTCCGTTCGGTGAACCAGCGCACCGTGTCCGGCTGAAGGACGATGCCGCTGCCCCGGCCGTCAAGCGCGGTGGGGGTCCGCTCGTAGACGTCGACGGTGAATCCGAGGTCGCGCAGAAGCAACGCGGCGGTGAGCCCGCCGATCGACCCGCCGACGACGATGACCCGGGAGTTGGAGTAGTCGGTCATGATGCGCTCTTCTCGGTGGACTGAAGGGGTTGTGAGGGAATGGCGTCGACTGGCAGGTCGTCCCCGCGGGTCTCCTTGCAGAACGCGAGGCCGACGACCGCGATGAGTCCGAAGGAGGCCACCACCGCGGTGGCGATGCCGAGGTTGCCGCCGAACCACGAGGTGGCGATGGCGCCAGCGGCGAGCGGCCCGAGGGCGGTGACGTAACGGCCCACGCTGTTGCACACCGCTAGCGCGGTGGCGCGGACGCTCGGCGGGAACAGTTCGGGGGCGTAGATGAATGTCCCGGACAGCGCTCCGAACAAGCCGAAGCCGAGAAGTGGCATGACGAACAGGTATTCGGTGTAACCACGGTCGAACGGGAAGGTCCACGCCACGGTCACGGCCGAGACGCCGAAGCTGACCAGGAAGGCCTTGCGGCGGCCGATCGCGTCGGCGAGGAAGCCCCAGGAGGCGTAGCCGACGATGCCGCCGGCGTTGAACAGCATTGCGGCGGTGGCCACCCGGTGATCGGCCAGGCCGGTCGGCAGGTTCTCGGCCGCGGTGAGCTGGCGGATGATCTGCGGGTACCAGGTGGACACGCTCCAGAAGGTGATGAGCGCCCCGGACGCGAGGGCCGTGCAGATCAGCATCGGCCGCCGGAACGGCGGTACCAGCAGCCTGCGCAGGACGAACTGGTCGGCAGCGGTACTGGTGCCGTTGTTCTTTCGTTCCCGGCGGGCAGTCAGGTGGGCGTTGATCTCGGGGGGTTCCGGCACGTAGCGGCGGATGAACCACACCACCAGCGCGGGCAGGCCGGCCAGTGCCAGCATCAGGCGCCAGCCGTGGCTACCCCAGAGGGCGTATGCGGCGGCAGCAGCGAAGAAGCCGGCGGCGTAGCCCGACATCATGATTCCGCCCGCGCGGGCCCGGTAGCGGTTGCGCCAGGTCTCGGCGATCAGTGCCGCACCGACGGGTGCCTCCACGCCGGAACCCAGTCCCGCGATGAAGCGCAGGATTCCGAGCTGCCACCAGGTGTCGGCGAAGGCCGCCAACGCGCTGAAGACGGCATAGGTGAGGATGCCAAGCGACAGCACCCTGGTGCGACCGAAGTAGTCGGCCAGGACGCCGAACAAGATGCCGCCCGTGGCCCAGCCGATGAGGAACAGTGCGACGGTCATGCCGCCGTAGTAGCCGATCGTGGCGGGGCCGGCCTGCAGTCCGCTGTTGGGGAGCAGCTCGCTCATCGCCGGTCCGAGAACCAGGATGTAGAGGCTGCCTGCGAAGCCGTCGAGACCCCAGCCGAGGGTGGTGCCTGCGAGGACGAGCCACTGGGTGCGGGTGATCTCCTTGCGCCACCCCTGGGGTGGTGCGGTACTGGATGTCATGCGAATTCCTTTCGTGCGACGAGTGATTCGAGGCTGGATCAGTTCAACCGGGCGGTTTCCCCACCGCCGTACCAATCGACGTGATCGGCTGCGGTGCGGACGACGACGGTCTTGATCCAGGAGAAGTCGTCGAACGATTCGGATCCGGCGTCCTTGCCGAGACCCGATTCCTTCACGCCGCCCCAGGGCAGGGACGGCTCGAGGCGATGGTGGTCGTTGACCCAGACCATGCCCGCCACGATGTTGGATGCGACGCGGTGGGCGCGACCGACGTCGTTCGTCCACACTCCGGCGCCGAGGCCGTAACGGTTGTCGTTGGCCATCCGCACGGCCTCGTCCTCGTCGTCGAACGGGATGACGACGGCGACCGGGCCGAAGATTTCCTCCATGGCGACGGTGTTGGCCATGGTGGCGTCGGCGATCACGGTCGGCTCGAGGAAGAAGCCATCCCGCAACGCTTCTGGAAGTTCGGGCACTCCACCGCCGGCGGCCAGCTGGGCGCCTTCGTCGACGCCGGTCTGAATCAGGGCCTGAACCTTGTCGCGTTGGCGGGCGCTGATCAGCGGCCCCAGCTGGGTGTCGGCGTCGGTGGGGTCACCGATGCGGATGGCGCGGGCGCGTGCCGACAGGGCGGTGACGAACTGGTCGTACACGTTGCGCTGCACCAGGAATCGCGAGCCGGCGACACAGGATTGGCCCGCGGCGACGAAGGCGGAGAACGCCGCGCCCTCGGCCGCGACCACGGGGTCCACGTCGTCGAACACGATGACGGGGGTCTTGCCGCCGAGTTCGGCTGTCACCCTTGCGAACCGGGACGCCGTGGCGATCGCCGCCGCGCGGCCCGCCTCGGTGCCGCCGGTCAGCGTGATCTTTGCGACGTCGGGGTGCTGGGTGAGCCGGGCGCCGGCCTCTCTGGCACCGGTGACCACGTTGACCACGCCGTCGGGCAGGCCGGCCTCGGCCATGATGTCGGCCAGCACCAGGGTGGTCAGCGGCGTCAACTCCGACGGCTTGACCACGACGGTGTTGCCGTTGGCCAGGGCGGCGGACACGCTGCGGGCCAGGATGAGCAGGGGATGGTTGAACGGGGTGATGATGCCGCAGACGCCGAGCGGGCGACGCTCCTGGTAGGTCAGGTACGGGCCGTCGCCGGGCAGGACGGCCTGGCGCTGGGCGGCCAGCAGGCCTGCGTTGTAGCGGAACCACTCCGGCACCCGGGACAGCTGCGCGCGGGTCTCGGTGATCGGCCGCCCGTTGTTCTCGGCTTCCAGCGTGTAGAGACGGTCGGCGTTGGCCTCGATCGCGTCGGCGATGCGCAGCAGCAGCCGGGCCCGCTGGCTGCGAACCAGGGTGGGCCACGGCCCACTCTCGAAGGCGGCCTTTGCCTTGGCGACGGCCGCGTCGACGCCGGCGGCGCCGTGTTCGGCGACCGTCTCGATGACGGTGCCGGTGGCGGGGTTGATGATGTCGCGAACGCCCTCGTCGGAGGAGGCTTCGCGGAGGGCTGAGCCGGTGACGGTGTTGGTCATGGATATGAGTGTCGTCACAGTGCGCGCCGCTCTCAATGTCGAGCAAGACATCATTCGGCCAATGCTGTGTTTCTGAGAACACTCACGTGGGATGCTGGTGGGCATGGCGGTGGATGCGGGGCGGCGGCCGGCGGCCGAGCTGGTCACGTGGTTGAGCGCGCTGCGCGAGCTCAGTTCGGCGTCGACCTCGGCTGGTGACCTTCGCCAGGTCCTCGACCTCGTCGCCGAAACGGCGAGATCGCTTCTGGGATACGACTTTTGCGGCGTACTGACGCCGGACGCGGCTGGCGATGCCCTCGTCATCATGGGGTGGAGCGGACTGTCGGACGACTACGTGAGCCGCGTCAACACCGATCGTCCGGTCCGGCTCGGCAGCGGGTCACCGTCGAGCCAAGCCTTCGAAACGGGCCAGCCCGTGGCCATCCGCGACATCGACGCCGAAGCCGAGTTCACGCCGTGGGGTGGTGTCGCCCGTGAGCAGGGCTACCGCGCGATCATCTGCGTGCCGCTGGTCGCCGGTGACCAAATCCTTGGCACGCTCAACGGGTACTACGCCCCGGTGCACACGTTCACCAGCAGCGAGGTGGAACGGCTCACCCTGTTGGCCAACCACGCCGCGATCGCGCTGACGTCGGCCAGCAGGCTCGAACAGCTACGTCAACTCAACGAGTCGCTGCGCGAACAGCGTGACGCGTTGACCCGGTCGGAGCAGATCCACGAGCGCCTGCTGTCGGTGACGTTGAGGTCGGGCGGTCTCAGCGGAATCGCCGCGGTCGTCGCGGAGCTGATCGGGCGCCCGGTGCTCATCGACGACGCCCGCAACGTGGTCCTCGCCACCGCCGGCGACGCCGCCGAGCTGCCTGACGACGACTGGCGTGCCACGGCCGTCGTCGACGGGTCGGTGGCGTCGGCCCCGGTGTTGCTCGACGGTCTCGAGGGGTCGGCGTACTTCGTCTCCGTCGCCCGGCTGGGTGACGACGCCGTGGCCCGAATCTGGTTTCCCCGCGGCGAATCCGCGCTCGACCCGGTCGGCGTGCGCGCCGTCGAGCACGCGTCGATCGTGATCTCGCTTGAGCTGTTGCGCATTCGGACCGCCGCCGAGGTGGAGCACCGATTGCGCGGCGAGTTGCTGGCCGAGTTGTTCAGCAGCGGCCCAACCATTTCCGAGCAGCTGGCGCAACGGGCCCAGCGGTTGGGCCACGACCCGACCCGACCCCACGTCGTCGTGGTGGGCGCACTGGGCTCGGCCGACGAGCCCGCCGACAGCCGGCTCTACCAACGGTCGCTGACGCTCGTCGCCGAACTCGCCAACTCGCGGCGGCCGCGGCCCCTTACCGCCATGCATCGCGGCAACGTCGTCACGCTGTGGCCGGTCGACGGTCAACCCGGAGACGACGCGGCCGAATTGATCCGCCGGGCAATGGGTTCGGTGTCTAGGTCGGCTGATGCGACGGTGGCGGTCTCGGCGCCGGGGGAGCACGGCTACGGTGAGGCGTACCGCACGGCGAAGGGCGCGCTGGACATCGCCATGCGCGCCGGCCGCACGAATACCGTCGTACGACTGGAGGAGCTGGGCGTGCTTGGCCTGCTGTTGCAACTGGAGGACTCCGCGCAGTTGGTCGCCTTCGCAGGCCGCACACTTGGGCCGTTGCTCGACTACGACGCCGTCCACCGCACCGATCTGGTCCAGACGCTGCGCACCCACTTCGCCTGCAAGCTGGACCGAGGCCGGACGGCCGGCGCCCTGCACATCCACCCGAACACCGTCACGCAGCGGTTGCGCCGCATCGAACAGCTCTGCGGCCTCGACCTCGCGGACCCGGCGGTCGCGTTGCAATTCAGTGCCGCGCTGACGGTGCTGGACGTGGCTTCGGTGTAGTGGGGCACATCCGTATGTCGAAGGTATGTGCACGGCGACATTGCCGAGCGCGACCGTGCCGACGAGGCTGGGCACCATGACCACTGCCGCCGCCCACTCGTTCACGGCGGCGATCGTCGGGGGGTCCGTAGGCGGACTCGCGGCCGCCCACGAACTCCGGTCCATCGGCGCCGACGTCACCGTCTACGAACGATCCGTCGACCGCACCCAGCCGCGCGGCGCAGGCATCGTCATGCAAGCCGAGGTCGAATCGCTGCTGTCCCGTCTCGGTGTCTCGGTGCCGTCGGTCAGCGTGCAACTGCAAGAGCGTCAGCAACTTCACCGTGACGGCCGGATAGGCCGTTACGAGGCGCCGCAATGGATGACGGCGTGGGACACCCTGTACGCCACGCTGCGGGCGCCGCTCGGCGACGTCTGCTACCGGCTTGGCAGTGAGCTCCGCGACCTGAGCGTCGAAAACCACAGTGTTACGGCAATGTTCGCCGACGGCCACCGCACGACGACGGATCTCCTTGTCGGGGCGGACGGTGTCGGGTCTACCACGCGCAGCCTGCTGCACCTGCCGGGCGACATCGGCTACTCCGGCTACGTCGCGTGGCGTGGGCTCGAGCCGGAGGCCGACCTTCCCGGGCAGCTGGTGGACCTGCTCGCCGAGCGCTTCACCTCATTCGGTACGCCAGGCATGCAGATGCTCTGCTACCTCGTTCCCGGTGCGAACGGCGAGCTCGAGCGCGGCTCGCGGCGCGTCAACTGGGTCTGGTACGTCAACATCGCCGAGAGCAGCCTCGGACGTCTGCTCACCGGTACGTCCGGTCGGCGCTACGACAACTTCCTGCCGCCGGGGGAGCTGACGGCGGAGAACCTGACCGAGGTGACCACCCTCGCCGAACGGACGCTGCCCGGCCCCTTCGTCGACCTCATCGGGCAGTCGCACGTCTTCATGCAACCGGTGTTCGACCTGCCGCCGTCGCGGATGGTCGCCGACCGCGTGATGCTCCTCGGCGACGCGGCGGGGACGGTGCGACCGCACACCGCGTCCGGAACGTCGAAGGCGCTCGGTGACGCCGCCACCCTGGCCCGCGCCCTCCACGGCTGGCAGCCGCCCGCGGGCCTGCCGCACCAGCGACTCGGGTCCTGGGAGGCGCACCGACTCGCTCACCTCGAATCGGTGGCGCGGTCGGGCATGCGATTGGCTGCCCAATCACTATTGGGCCCAGCCGGACCCGACCATTCAGCGTGCGTCGATACCCGCTAGCGGGTATTGGTGATGGTGGCCAGCAGCGTCGACGTGAAGTGTGTTGAAAGGCGAGGGTGATGACATGACGTCGACCGCAGACGCGACGGGGATCGTCGGCACGCCGATGAACCGAGTCGAGGGCATCGAGAAGGTGACCGGCCACGCGACCTACACGGCGGACGTCGTCGTCCCGGGAACCACGTACGCCGTGCTGGTGCAATCGGAGATCCCGCACGGCACCGTCACCGCCGACTCGCTGCGGGCCAGCACCGAACGCGCCCTCGCAGCGCCGGGGGTGCTGCACGTGCTGACGCCGCTGAATTGTCCTGCGTTGCATGCACCACCACGTCAGATGAGCGACGACCTGCCCCTTGAGCGACGCCCGCCGCTGTCAGATCTGACCGTGCAGCACGTCGGGCAGCACATGGCGCTGGTGATCGCCGACACGCTGGAGAACGCCACGGCCGCGGCGGCGTCGTTCGAACTGGACTACGAGACCGCCCCACCCCAGCTCAGTGCGCGCGAGGTGCTCGACGACGCGGCCGGGGCCGGGGCCGGGGACAGAGACGGTGAGGGTGACGGGGCCGTCCGCCACGGCGTCTACCAACCGGACCACTTCGTCAAACTCGAAGACGAGAAGCTGCAGGACAGCCGCGGCGTCGCCGACGAACCGACCGGAGCCGCAAGGGTTTCGGCCACCTACACCACGCCACTGAACACGCACTATCCGATTGAGCTGTCGGCGACGATCGCGCAGTGGGACGACGACGTCCTCACCGTCCACGACACCACCCGCTGGATCACCGGGGAGCGAATGGCGCTCGCCGCCTATCTCGGCATCCCGGAGGCCAAGATCCGCATCCTGTCGCCACTCGTCGGCGGTGCGTTCGGCTCGAAGAGCTTCCTCTGGATGCACGTCGCGCTGTGCGCCGTCGCCGCGCGGGAAGTCGGGCGTCCGGTCAAACTGGTGCTGACCCGCGACCAGATGTTCTCCTCCACCGGTCACCGCCCCCGCACCGAGCAGCACCTTTCGCTGGTCGCCGACGAGGCCGCACACATCCTGAGCACCGAGCAGCACACCCTGACCGAGACCTCGACCGTCGCGCACTTCTGCGAGCCCGTCGGTCTGTCGGCCCGGTTCCTCTACGACTCGCCGCGGCTCGTCGTCTCGCACACCGTCGCCCGGATTAACTACCCCACACCATGTTTCATGCGTGGACCGGGTGAGGCGCCTGGCCTGTTCGCCCTCGAAGTCGCCATGGACGAGCTGGCCTACGCCTCGAACGTCGACCCGATGGAACTCCGTCTGCGCAACGATACCGACCACGACCAGGCCAGCGGCAAGGCGTGGTCCGGCAAGCATCTGCGCGAGTGCTACCTGCAGGGCGCCGAACGCTTCGGCTGGGGCGAACGGCCGATGGCCCCGCGGTCGCTGCACCGCGACGGCCTCCGAGTGGGCTGGGGGATGGCCACCGCCACGTACCCCGGTCGACGCATGCCGGCGAGCTGCCGCGTCACCACCGACACCGCCGGTCACGTGCGATTCGCCTCTGCCACACACGAAGTCGGCACCGGCGTCCGCACGGTGATGACGCAGGTCGCCGCCGACGCCGCGGGCCTCGACGTCGCGTTGGTCGGCTTCGACTCGGGCGACTCGCTGTTCCCCGATGCGCCCTACAGCGGCGCCTCCCAGACGACGGCCACCGTCGGCTCGGCGGTGCACCAGGCCGCCACCGAGTGGCGAAAGCGATTGGACGACATGGGTGGTCAGCTTGACCAGCTCACCCCCGGTCAACTCGAGACCCTGAACTTCACCACGACCAGCGAGGGCGCGGCCGAAGGCGGTCCGATGTCCCAGTCCTTCGGCGCGCACTTCTGCGAGGTCACGGTCGACGAGGGGATCGGCCGGGTGTCGGTGACCCGCTGGGTCGCGATGATGGACTGCGGCCGGGTGCTCAACCCGAAGCTGGCCCGCAACCAGGTGATGGGCGGCATCACCTTCGGGCTCGGCATGGCACTGCTCGAACAGGTGCCCTACGACGCGCATACCGCGCAGCTCATCGGCGAGTACTACCTGCCCACCCATGCCGACCGACCGGTGTTCGACATCGGCTTCGTCGACGTCCCCGATTACGGCCTCGACCCCGTCGGGGTACGGGGGATCGGCGAGATTGGCACCTGCGGTGTGCCCGCGGCGATTTCGAATGCGATCTTCCACGCCACCGGTAAGCGGCTGCGCAACCTGCCGATCACTCTGGAGAACCTGATGAAGCCGTTCGACGACGAATCCGACCCCGGAGGCACCCCATGAGAGACGTCACGCTCACCGTCAACGGGGAGTCGCGCACCGTGGCCGCCGACGTCCGGTCGACGCTGCTCGACCTGCTCCGGGAGACGTTGCACCTCACCGGCACCAAGAAGGGTTGCGACCACGGTCTGTGCGGCGCCTGCACCGTCTCCGTCGACGGTGAGCGGGTGGTCAGTTGCCTGACCCTGGCGGCGTCGGTCGACGGCAGCGACGTTCTCACCGTCGAAGGGATCGCCGACGGCGACCAATTGCACCCACTGCAGCAGGCATTCGTCGACTGCGACGGTTTCCAGTGCGGCTTCTGCACCTCCGGCCAGATCTCGTCGGCGCACGCCATGCTTCACGAACACGCCAGGGGCGACCTGTCCACGGCCTCCTTCGAGGCAGGCCGGTCCACGGTGTGCCACGGTCCGAAGGCGTTGTCCGACGACGAGATTCGCGAGCGCATGGCAGGCAACATCTGCCGCTGCGGCGCCTACGCGAACATCGTCGAGGCCATCGCGGGCGTGGCGAAGGATGTGAAGTGAAGACCTTCGAGTTCGAACACGCCACCACCGTCGAGGGCGCCGTCGACCGCGTGATCGCGACGGGCGGCAAGTACTACGCCGGCGGGACGAATCTGCTTGACCTGATGAAGGGTGGCGTCGAAGCGCCGGCGGCCCTCGTCGACGTCCGTCGCCTCGGGCTGCGCGACGTCACCGTCACCGAATCCGGCGGCGTGCTCATCGGGTCGGGCGTCACCAACAGTGCGCTTGCCAACCACCCGTTGATCCGCTCGCAGTATCCCGTTCTGTCGCAGGCGATCCTGTCGGGGGCGACGACTCAACTGCGAAACATGGCGACCGTCGGTGGCAACCTGATGCAGCGGACCAGGTGCCCGTACTTCATGGAAACCGCCTTCGCGCAATGCAACAAGCGCAACCCCGGCTCGGGCTGCGCGGCCAAGGATGGCTTCAACCGCGAGCACGCACTCTTTGGCGTCAGCGAGTCCTGCGTCGCGATCCACCCGTCCGACATGGCGGTCGCACTGGCCATCCTCGACGCGACGGTTCAGGTGCACGGCCCCGACGGCCGACGAGACGTCCCCATCGCGGAGTTCTTCCGACTGCCCGGCGACGAGCCGCAGCGGGACAACACCCTTCGCGCGGCGGAGTTCATCGTCGGCATCGAGCTGCCGCCCTCGCCGTTCGCCGAGCACTCCTGGTATCTCAAGGTCCGCGACCGGCACAGCTACGCCTTCGCGTTGGTGTCCGTCGCAGCCGGTTTGCGCGTCGAGGACGGCGTCATCAGCGCCGCCGCGGTGGCGTTGGGCGGGGTCGCCCCGATGCCGTGGCGCGTGGCCGAGGCCGAAGCCGGGCTGATCGGTCAGCCGCCGACCGACGCCGTCTTCCGGACCGCCGCCGAGCGGATCATGGTGGGAGCACAACCGTTGGGACAGAACGGGTTCAAGGTCGACTTGGGCAAGCACTCGGTGGTGCGGGCACTGTCGACGGCCCTGCGCGTCACCTGAGGTCGCCGACGGTCTTGTCGCGATTGGCGTCCTTGGCGCAGAACTCGAGCGTGGCCGCGACGCGCGTCATGACGTCGGAGGTGGAGGCGTTGCGGCCGTTGCGGGCCTTGAGGAGGTTCGCGATGGTGGCACTGCGGGTGTCCTGAGTCATGCCGGTGAAGTCGCGGCACGTCGTGGATTCGTCGCCGATTCCCGCGCAACCCGAGAGCGCGACCCCAATGGCGGCCAACACCGCGGCGGTTCGATACATGCCTCGACGCTACGGTACCCAGCTGTGGCTCAGAGGACGACCGAGATCTCGTCACTCAGGTCGTAACCCGGGGCGAGGGGAAGGGTGTCACCGCTCCAGAACTTGCCGGGGTCGAACCAGTTGGTGTCCTTGTCCGTCGCCAGCAGCCCCATCTCCTGGTATGTGATGGCGACGGTCTCGGCGCAATAGGCGGTTTCCAGCCCCACCTTGCGACGTTCCGCCCGCTTGCGGCCGGTGAGCTTCATGACCTGGTCGTCCAGAACGGGGATGCCCTTCGTCCAGTCGTGCAACGTGGGCACCCGGCCCCGGAACCACCGCGCCGTGAGCTTGGCGGTGGTCGGGAAGGCGGTGCCGTCCATCCTGGCGATGACCCGCAGCAGGTCGTCCTCCTGCTGACGGGTGGCGTACGGCGTCATCTGCCGCAACCAGCACCGCTGACCGTAGGTGAGCATCCACCGCTCGACGGCCTGGCGTAGGTCGTTGAGTTGAACGCCGCGGTGGTTGCCGCCGCTCCAGAGGCATTCCAGCTTGTCGCCGAGTTCGGCGTGCCAGATCAGCGGCGGCAGGTCGTCGATGGCCACCGTCATGCCGACGTGGTTGACCGGGGCGTTGGTCATGGTCTGAATTGCGCGGTCGGGACCCGAGTCGCCGCGGAACAGCCAAACGTCGCCGGTTCGCGTTTCGGCCAATGCGCGCTCGAGCGTCACCGTATTCGCATTCACCAGGGCAGCTTAGGCAGACTGTGGCGATGCGAGGCATCTGGAAGTGGATCGGGCTGGCCGGTGTCGCCGGAGTCATGGCGGGCGGCGCGTTGGTCGCGCGGGATCAGCGCAAGCGAAACGCCTATACGCCCGACGACATCCGGGCGAAGCTGCACCAGCGACTGGCGGAGTCCGGCTCGACCGAATAGCCAGCTCAGGCCGTCACCGCATACAGCCGGTGAATGCCGTTGAAGCCCTTCAGTTCGACGTCCCTGCCCTCGTCCACCGTGACGTCGTCGCCAAGGGCATCGCGCACGGACTCGCTGATCAGGATTTCGCCACCCTCGGCTGCCGCGGCGACTCTGGCCGCCATCGCGACGTTGCGGCCGAACAGGTCGTCGCCGCGGCGCACCGACTTGCCCGCGTGAATGCCGATGCGCACCCGAATTCCGTTGGGCCGCTTGGCGAGGTCGCGCTGGAGGTCCATGCTGCACCACACCGCCTGTTCGGGTTGAGCGAAGGCGATCATGAATCCGTCGCCCTGGCTCTTGACGACGTAACCGGAGTGACGCTTGACCAGGCGGCTCACCGTCTTGTCGTGCCGGTCGATGAGGCGGACCCAGGCCCGGTCGCCGATGCGTTCGTTGAGCGCGGTCGACCCCTCGATGTCGGAGAACACGATCGCGACCCGTCCGTTTGGGGCCAGCCGGGCCAGGTCGGGGCGTTCGACGGCCGCCCAGTCGGCGAGGTCCTCGATGTTGGATCGGACGGCCGCGCCGAATCCCTCCTTGCGAAAGATGTTCGCGGTCTGCCAGACGGTCTTGACGGCTTCGCGCCCGCCGGACACCAGGTTGGTGCGGGTGTCGAGCCGGCGCTGGAGCTCGCCCAGTTCTTCGTCGCGCTTCTTCACCCGCTGCCACAGCGCGGCGATGGCGCAGGCCTCGGCGACGGCCACGGCGAGCAACAGGTAGATCGCGATCATCGGTAGCGACACCGGTTGATTATCAATGCCGGTGCCGTTGCCGCGTCGACGGCTGCCTGCCGTTTCGGCTATGGACCTGGTTCGGCGAGTAGTCGTTCGGGGTGGTGGAGGTAGTTGACGCGGGCTTGCCCGACGTCGATGGGTGGCGGTGGGACCCATTCGACCACGCCGTTACGGATCTGGACGGTCCAGCCTTCTTCGGCCAACCGGTTGTCCCCGCCGCAGGCGAAGACCACTTCGTCGATGTTGGTCTGTCCGTTGTTCTTGGCCCACCCGTTGGTGTGATGAACCTGAGCCCCGTACCCGGGGACGGTGCACCCGGGTTTGGTGCAGCCGCGGTCGCGGGCGTGGAGCATGATCCGCTGCCCGACCGACGCCAACCTCTTCGTCCGGCCGAGGTAGAGGGCTTGGTTGGTGTGTTTGTCGAACACCGCCAGGTAGTGGTGGGCGTGGGATGCCATCCGGATCAGGTCGGCCATCGGGAGCAGTGATCCGCCGCCGGTGACACCACTGCCGCGGCCTGCTTCCAAGTCTTGCAGGGTGGTGGTCACGATCACCGTCACCGGTAACCCGTTGTGCTGCCCCAACTCACCGGAGGACAGGGCCGACCGTCCGATGGCGATCCACGCGTCGTGGTTGCGCTGCCCGAGGGTGCGGGTGTCGGAGTCGATCTGCTCCTGACTGGGAGTGCCCGACGTCCGGGGTTCGTGGTCTTCCGGGTTGCACATCCCCGGTGCGGCGTACTTCGCGAGGATCGGCTCGATGACTGCCCGCGCTTCGGGATCCAGCAGACCGGTGATGCGGCTCATCCCGTCGGCCTGCTGCGGCCCGATCGTCATACACCGTTTGCGGGCCCGTTCGACGTCGTCGGGCTTGGGGCCGTCCTGGTCGATGCGCGTCGCGAGTTCCTTGGCGGACTTGGCCAACTCCTCCGGGCCGGTGCCGGACCCGACGACCACCAACGCCTTCTCCGCGACCTCCCGGACCTTGGGGTCCACCCAGCCGGGAAGCTTGTCCAAGAACGTGCGGATCTCGGTGACGTGCTCTGGCCCCAACGCGCCCTTGCGCTGCGCGTCCGCGGTGGGCGCCAACTTCGGGTCCAAGGGTTGTCCGTTCAGCGTGGTCCGCGGCCCCAGATCCTCCGCTTCGCAGATCCGCCGTCGGACCTCCTTGCCCGAGATCCGCAACCGTTGGGTCAACACGCTTCCCAACGACTTCGCGCCCAACTCCACCGGGGACGCTTCGCGTTGCAGACGGGCGATGACCTGATGGCCCACCGTGGGCAGCCGCCACGTCACGGTTTCCAGCTCACCCAACAACTCCACCAATTCGAGGTGGGTGAACTGATCACAATCCAGGTCGACGAGCTCGGCAACGGCGGCACGGATCCCGGCAATTGCCGCGGTGACCCGGTCCGAACTCATACCCGAACACTAGTGCGACCCACCGACAAGAAACCCGCATCTGTGACACCTGAAACCGAAGTGACACAAGATAATTCGGACCGTCCCCAATTCGCTCAGAGGCGGGCACTCGCACTCCCCGGCGGAGAGCTTCCCAGAACGAGTTACGCCAAGCCCGCCGTCACCGTCGCCAGGTCGAAGTAGTCCCGCCACGCGGCGATGCGCCCGTCGCGGACCTCGAAGGTGCCCATCACGGGAAGTTCGACCCGCCCGCCGTTCGTCCGCCGCATGACGTCGGTGCGTTCGTTCATCACGAGATTGCCGTTGGCAACCTGCCGGTGAACGACGAAGTCGATGCCTTCCATGCCGTCGAGCATCATGGGGAGCAGTCCCCGTATCGCCGCCAGCCCCTCGGCAGGTGCCATCGGAATGTTGTGATAGACCGCGTCTTCGGTGAAGTAGCCCAGGATCGTCTCGAGATCTGGCTTGGCCCAGAGGGCGCAGAACTCGGTGACCAGCTCGGCGGGTTCGGTTGTCATGCCTCGATGAAACGTGCTGGGGCCGAGAAAGGCAACCGCGTGACAGCCGCCGGTGCACCCGTTCTACGTCCTACGCGAGACCGAGCTCGGCCCTGATCGTCGCGGTCATCACGTCGAGCGGTACCGACGTCGCCCGCTCGAACATCCCGATCTCGTCGTCGGCCTGATCGGTCAGATACTCGTTGTCGGGATCGAGGATGACCTGGTGGGCGCAGCTGACGACGAGCACCGCGGTGCGCAGTACCAGCAGCGGCCAGATCGCGTCGACCTCGGCGCCGCTCAAAGGGCGGACCGCATGAAAGGCCTTGATGCCAGGCAGAATCGACGTGGGGTCGGCGCTGGGACGCCTCAGCACCGAGGATAGCGTGATCGCGATCTCCGATACCGCCCAGGTGTCCGACAGGTCGCCAAAATCGATGATGCCGTCGGGAAGCCCGGTGCCACTCGCGGCGACGACGTTGGCGTCGGTCAGGTCGAGGTGCACCGCTTGGCGCGGAAGGTCTTCTGCCAGAGGCGCGATCCGCGACCACGCCTCGGCCGCAGCGGTGGTGAGGCGATCACGAGCGGCGGGATCGACGACGTGCCCGACGAGGGTGGTGACGACGTCGTGGCCGTAGCGGAGGTCCCACTGCAGCGCCCGGTCAAGGCCGGGATGATGAAAATTCTTCAGCGCGAGGCTGAGTCGGCCCGCCAGCTCACCCATGCCTGCGACGACGGTTGGCGCCAGGTAGCCCGCGCCGAACAACGTGCCGCCCGACAGGAACCGCAAAAGCCGGACGTGGGCGGTTCCGTCGATCATGTCGGTGACGGTCGTCGACGACTCGCCCGCGAGATTGGGCAGCGGCACCGCCACCCGCAGGGTCGGCTCGGCCGCGGCGATGGCTGCGGTCGCCGCGTCCTGCGCGGCGAGTTCGACGGCGTTGAAGGCGGGGTTGGCGATCTTCAGAACGCCGAGCACCCGATCGTCGCCGTCGTAGACCAGGAAGTTCTTGTCCTGGTTGCTGCCAAGGGATTCGACCCTCGCTGTCAGGCCGTAGTGGGTCGACAACAGCTGCGTGGCCTGAGCATCGCTCACCTGCGGAGCGGGCAGCTCGGGAGACTCGAGGAAGTCGAAGCCCGCGACGCGGCGTTCTGCGCTCACCGGTTCACGAACTCGACGACGGCGTCGGTGAAGGCGTCGTTGTCGTCGCCCGCCGCGGTGTGTCCGGCATCGGACAGCTCGACGAACTCAGCGCGCGGCACCTTGGTGAGGAAGTCCTGCACGCCCTCGGGGCTGACCACGTCGGACAACTTGCCGCGGATCAGCAGGATCGGGATCCGAAGATCGATCGCGGACTGCTCGAGCATGTCCATTCGGACGAACGGGTCGTCTGCCGGCTTGGTGAGGAACGCCGGATCCCAGTGCCAGTACCACCGACCGTCGCGCAACCGCAGGTTCTTCTTCAAGCCCTCGGGGCTGCGCGGCTTGGCGCGATGCGGCAGGTAGGCCGAAACCGCCTCGGCCGCCTGCTCGAGTGAATCGAAACCGTCAACCCCACTGAACATGAAGTCGCGGATGCGGGCGCTGCCGTCCTTCTCGAACCGCGGCACGACGTCGACCAACACCAACTTGGTGATGACCTCGGGACCCGCCTCGTGCGCGGCGAGGATGCCCGTCAGCCCGCCCATGCTGGCGCCGATCAGCACCGTCGGCCCACCGATCTGGTCGATTACCCGCAACGTGTCGGCGCCGAGCGAGTCGACGGAGTAGTTCGCGGTGGGTGAGCGGTCACTGTCGCCGTGACCGCGGCTGTCGAGCGCGACGACGTGAAACCCCCGGTCGGCGAGAACCTGCCCGGTGTTCTTCCACGAATACCTGTTCTGGCCGCCGCCGTGCAGCATCAGAATGGCGGGGCGCTCGCCGGAGGTGTCTGCGCCCCTGTTCCACTCGTCGGCGACCAGGGTGAGGTCGTCCGCGCCACGGAACTCCACCGTCGTCATTGAGCTTCTCGCCTCGCCAATGGACATCCCCGCACGTTACCCACGCCGGAATCGCCGTCCGAGGTGGGTCGTAGGACGGTGATGACTTTTGCTCGCAGCGTCGGTCAGCATCGGTGAACTCATCCCAACAGGAGGTCAACGCCCATGCCGACGATCACACCCTCGCTGTGGTTCGACGACGATCTCGAGGAGGCCGCGGCCTTCTACACGTCGGTGTTCCCCAACTCGTTCGTCGACGGCTTCACCCGCTACACCGAAGCGGGCCCCGGCACGCCCGGTCAGGTCGTCGCCGGCACGTTCGTGCTCGACGGCAAGCGCTTCGTCGGCATCAACGGCGGTCCGCAGTTTCCGTTCACCGAGGCGGTGTCGTTCGAGGTGCGGTGCGCCGACCAGGACGAGGTCGACTACTACTGGAACCGACTGGTCGACGGCGGTGTCGAATCGCAGTGCGGGTGGCTCAAGGACCGGTTCGGGCTGAGCTGGCAGATCGTTCCCGAGCGGCTGTTCGAACTGCTCGGGGACCCCGTCCCCGCCCGCGCCACCGCCGCGACCAGTGCGATGCTCGGGATGCGGCGGATCGTCGTCGCGGACCTCGAGGCGGCCGTGCGCGACGTCTGACCGTTCCCGCAGTTCCACGGTGACGGCGTTCTATGGTGATCGGGATGACTGAACCACGCTGGCTCGACGTCCCAACGCCCGACGTGCACCTGCGGGCACTGTCGTGGGGTCCGGACGACGCTCCGATTGCCTTGTGCCTTCACGGCTTTCCCGACACCGCGCACGGCTGGCGCAAGGTGGCGCCCAAGCTCGTCGACGCGGGGTGGCGGGTCGTCGCCCCGTTCATGCGCGGGTACGCCCCGTCGTCGACGTCGACCGACGGGAGTTATCACGTCGGCGCCCTGATGGACGACGCTCTGCGCGTGCTCGACGCTGCCGGTCCGACCGGCCGCGACGTGCTCGTCGGACACGACTGGGGCGCGATCGCCGGTTCGGGCCTTGCGGCCATGCCCGACAGCCCGTTCCGCAAGGCCGTCATCATGTCGGTGCCGCCCGCGGGGGCCTTCCGGCCGTTCGGTCAGCTGCCCGATGCAGGCAAGCTGGCCGCGCAGCTCCCTCGTCAGCTGTTGCGGAGCTGGTACATCATGTTCTTCCAATTACCCTTTCTGCCAGAACGTTCCGCGTCCTGGGTGGTGCCCCGCCTGTGGCGGCAATGGTCACCGTCCTATGCCGCCGACGAAGACGTGGCACTGGTGCTCGACGCGATCGGTGCGCCCGAGAACTGGCGTGCCGCCCTCGGCTACTACCGGGCGACAATCCGCGGCAGCAAGCCGCCGCCGCGCTACGCCGATCTGCACGACCACTGGTTGTCACCCCTTCGGCTGCCGACGCTCTACCTGCACGGCTCCGACGACGGTTGCGCCACGTCGGACTACACGCGGTGGGTGGAGCCCTCACTGCCGCCGGGCAGCCGGGCCGAAATCGTCCACGGTGGAGGGCACTTCATGCAACTGGACCGCCCGGACGACGTGGTGCGCCGCATCGTCGAGTTCATCGGAACAGGAGATTAGCGCTTCTTGAGGGCCGGGTGGCTGCGCGCCAGGATGGGCAGCAGCAGCCGACGCGGCAGAATCTTGTAGGCCGCGGCGCCAACCCTGTTGAACACGCCGGGGACGATGACCGTCGCTCCCGAGTCCAACCCGTCCACCGCAGTCGACGCGACCTCGGCCGCGCTGATCCACATCGCCTTCGGCAGCGCCGCCTCGGCGTCGGCGTCCGAAATTCCTGCAGCCGCGCCGAATTCCGTCTTGACCGGACCTGGGCACAGCGCCGCCGCGGCGACGCCGGTGCCCTTGAGCTCCTGGCCGAGGGCCTGGGTGTAGGACAACACGAACGCCTTGGCCGCGCCGTAGGCGGCCTGCCCGGGCAGCGGCCCGAACGCCCCGACCGACGCGACGTTGAGCACCGCACCCCTGCCGCGGGCCACCATCCCCGGCACGAAACGGCTGCACAGGTCGACCACGGCGGCGACGTCGACCTCGACGAGGTTGAGCTCGGCGACCGGATCCGACGTCGCGACCGGACCGGACGTGCTGAGACCGGCGTTGTTTACCAGGACGTCGACGACAAGTCCCAGCTGGGCGACGCGGCCGGGAAGGGCGGCGCGCTCGTCGGCCTTGGAGAGGTCGGCCACCAGAACGTCGGCGGCCGAGCCGAGCGACGCGGCGAGGGCCTGCAGCTTGTCGGCTCGCCGGGCGACCAGCACCACGTGGCGGCCTCGCCCGACGAATTCCTTCGCGAGTTCAGCGCCGATGCCGGATGAGGCGCCGGTGACGAGCACGGTCCCGTCGGCGCTTGCCACTGGAAGCATGACCGCAGCCTAGCCTTGGGCGCATGACGCAGGAGCGGCTGACGCCGATCGACGCGCAAACCTTCTGGCTGGCGGGCAAGATTCCGAACGACACCTTCCTTCTCTTCGGATTCGACGGAGGGCCCGCCGACGTGGAGCGGACGCTCGACGACCTCGCCGCCCGCGTCCGCACCAATCCCGAGCTGTCGGTGCGCGTCGCCGACGACGGCTCGTGGGGCTATCCGACCTGGGTGCGCCGCGACGTCGACCGGTCGCAGTTCGTGGTGCATCACCTCGAGCAGCCGACCTGGGTGGGCTGCCTGGCCGCTGTCGGTGCGCTGATCGACGAGCAACTGGACGCCGCGGAGACGGCGTGGCGGTTGCACGTGTTCACCTCCGTCGACGGGGTTCCGGGAGTGGCTGGTCCGGGAACCGTTGCGGTGCTGCAGATCTCGCACGCGCTGGGTGGCGGTGGGCGCACGTCGATGCATGCGGCACTGATGTTCGGGAGGACCGAGGTGCACGTGCCCGAGATCCATCCGCCGGCGAACGGTCCAATCAGACTGCCGCTGGCCGGGTTTCGCGCTGCCAGGGCACACCGCAGGCTGGCGGCCGACGTCGAGGCCGGAGTGGTACCGGCGCAGGCGGAGCTGCGCCCGCTGCTGCGCACCAACGACCGACCCGCCGGGCCGCGAAGCCTGCGCACCGTCGTCCGGCGGCGCTCCGAGCTGGCGGGCGCGACGGTCACGGTGGCGTCTCTTTCCGCGGTGTCGGCCGCCCTCGCCGCACGACTGCGGGCGCTCGGTGACGACCCTTCGGCGCTCGGCGCCGAGGTGCCGATGACCAAGCCGCCACCGCGCCTGGCCTACAACCACTTCGGCAACGTGGGCGTGGGCCTGTATCCCGATCTGGCGGCGCATGAGCGGACCGCCCGAATCGCCGACGACCTCGCGGCCAGGCGGTTGCGTGCCGCGCACCCGGCGCTGCGCGCCGCCGATCTGGCCTTCGCCGCCACGCCCGCGAAGTTGTTGCGTTGGGGGATGGGCAAATTCGACGCCGACGTCCGCCCCGCAGCGGTCACGGGTAACACCGTGGTGTCGAGTGTGAACTGCGGCGCCGCGGACTTCTCCTTCGGCGGGGCACCCGTCAGGATGGCCACCGCCTTCGCCGGGCTGTCGCCGATGATGGGTCTGACCCACGTCGTCGTCGGCGTCGGCGACACCGTGACGATCGGCGTGCACGCCGCCGAGTCGGCCCTGGGCGGGCCCGACGGCATGGACCACTACGTGGCCGGGCTGGAATCGGCGCTGTCGGCGGGCTAACCGCGCAGGGCGGCGATACCGACGTCGAGCGCGGCTTCGAGGTAGCTGAGGTCTCCGGTGCTCATCAGCACCAGCACCCCGCCCTGGATGCCGGCCAACAGCGCCGCCGCGGCGCGCGCCGGGTCGACGCCTGCGTCGACCTTGCCCTGCGCCTGCATGGTCCGCACGCCCACTTCGATTTCCGAGCGCCACCGGTCGATCAGGGTCGACGTGACGGCCTGCGCGCCGGGTGTGCGACCGATCTCCGACATCACGGTCGACAGGGGACAGAGTTGACCCTGCCTGCGGTAGCGCTCGACGACGGCGTCGCGCCACCGCTGCCACGCCGCCCACGACACGAGTTGGCCGAGGTGCGGCTGCTGGTCGCTGAGCACGCGCGCCGCCTCGAGCTCGGCGACGGCAAGCAGCAGTTGGTCCTTGCCACGGGGAAAGTAGTGGAACAGTTGGCTCTTCGACGTCCCGGTGTGGGCCATGACGTCCTCGAGCGTGGTGGCGACCGCGCCGCGAATCCGGATCTCGGCGGCCGCACCGTCGACGATCCGCTGCCGCGTCGCACGGCCCTTTGGGGTGAGCCTCCGCACGGCCGGGTCCGCCGTCGCCGTCGCACCGTTTGGACTCATGGGTCCAAACTTTACGCCGCGCGCCAGGGGAAAGTGGCCCGTTAGATCTAGAACACGTTCTAGTCTTGCTGGCATGGGATTTCTCAAGCCCGACCTACCGGTGGTCGACTTCGCCGAATGGAGCAAGGGCACCCGCGCGGAGAGAATCCGACCGCTGGCTCGCCACTGGGCCGAGGTGGGGTTCGGCACGCCGGTGGTGCTGCACCTGTTCTACGTCGTCAAGATCCTGCTGTACGTGCTGGCCGGAGCGCTGTTCGCGGTGGCCACCTCTGGGATCGACGGCCTGACCAACGTGACCTCCTGGTACGACGAGCCGATCGTGTTCCAGAAGGTCGTGCTGTTCACGATGCTGTTCGAGGTGGTCGGCCTCGGGTGTGGCTTCGGACCGCTCAACAACCGGTTCTTCCCGCCGATGGGCTCGATCCTCTACTGGCTGCGGCCCGGGACGATCCGGCTGCCACCGTGGCCCACGCGCATTCCGCTGACCCGCGGTACGGCCCGCACCCCGTTCGACGCCCTGCTCTACGGGGCGCTGCTGATCGTGCTAGTCGTCGCCTTATTCTCAGACGGCATCGGACCGATCCCCGTCCTCGACACCACCGTCGGGGTGCTGCCGATGTGGCAGATTTGGACCATCCTCGGCCTGCTCGCCATCGCCGGCCTGCGCGACAAGGTGATCTTCCTGGCCGCCCGCGGCGAGGTGTATGCGTCGTTCACGGTGGCGTTCCTCTTCGGCGGGGTCGACATGATCATCGCCGCGAAGCTGGTGTGCCTGGTCATCTGGATCGGTGCGGCGACCTCGAAGCTCAACAAGCACTTCCCGTTCGTCATCTCCACGATGATGTCCAACAGCCCGCTGGTGCGGACCAAGGCGTTCAAGCGCGCCTTCTTCGAGCGGTTCCCCGACGACCTTCGGCCGGGGCGGATCTCGCGGATCGTGGCGCACTTCAGCACCGCCGTCGAGGGGCTGGTGCCGCTGGTCCTGTTCTTCACCCACGGTGGCTGGCCGACGGCCATCGCGGCGGCGGTGATGCTGATCTTCCACTTCGGCATCCTGTCCGCAATCCCGATGGGCGTGCCGCTGGAGTGGAACGTCTTCATGATGTTCAGCGTGCTTGCGCTGTTCGTCGGCCACGCGGACATCGGCCTCGGCGACCTCACCAGCCCGCTGCCGATCGTGCTGTTCGCCGTCGTCGCAGGCACCGTCGTGATCGGAAACCTGTTCCCGCGCAAGGTGTCCTTCCTGCCAGGCATGCGTTATTACGCCGGCAACTGGGACACCACCCAGTGGTGCATGAAGCCCTCGGCCGAGGAGAAGATCAAGGCGGGGCTGGTCGCAATCGCGAGCATGCCGCAGTCTCAGGTCGAGCGCATCTACGGCAGCCCCGAGCAGGCATTGGTGATGCTGCACTCCGGGTACGCGTTCCGGGCGATGAACACCCACGGCCGTGCGCTGTTCACGCTGGTGCACCGGGCGATGGCCGACGGCGACGAGGCCGACTACGTCGTCACCGAGGGGGAGCGGTTGTGCAGCACCGCCATTGGCTGGAACTTCGGCGACGGGCACATGCACAACGAGCAGCTCATCGCGGCGATGCAGGAGAGGTGCGGTTTCGAGCCGGGTGAGGTGCGGGTGGTGCTGCTCGACGCCCAGCCCATCCATCAGCAGCGGCAGGCCTACCGACTGGTCGACGCGGCCACCGGCGAATTCGAACGCGGCTTCGTGCGGGTGGCCGACATGGTCACGCGCCAGCCATGGGCCGACGACGTGCCCGTCCACGTGACGTGGTCGGCGTCCACTACTGCATGACGTCGCGGACCTTGACGTCCTCGAGGCCCTGCAGCAGCAGGTTTCGGGCGGTGTCGAGGTGTTTGCGCCAGTGGGTCTCCGCGCCGGCTCCGTCACCGGCGCGCAGCAGCGTCATCAGCCGCCGATAGGACCGGGTCAGCTTGTCGTAGTCGGCCTTGGAGACCTCGCGGAGCTCCTTGATGGCGAATGCCGTGTGGCGCACGGTGATCTCGTGCAGCATGCCCGCGATGATCGTCAGGGTGGCGTTGCCAGAGAGCTCCACCATGCGACGGTGGAATTCGCCTGTGGCCTCGGCCAACCGCCCCGACTGCCAGCCCGCGGGGATGTCGTCGGCGAGCATGCCGTCGAGTTCGTCGAGCGCGGTGGCCGACGCGGTCTCGGCGAGGAGTCGTACGGCGAGCGGCTCGATGCCCGACCTCGCGACGAGCACGTCGGCGATGGTGGCGCCCGACAGTTCGAGCAGCAGACCCGCCGGTCGCGCGACGATCTCCGGGCCGGGGACGCGGACCCGCGCACCCGTCCGCGAGCCGCGTCGCACCTCGACCAGTCGTTCGGATTCGAGCACTCGCACCGCTTCGCGAAGCGTCGGCCTGCTGACGCCGAAGTGCGTCATCAGTTCGGCTTCGTTGGGCAGGAAGTCGCCCTCCTTGAGCTGGCCGTCGACCACCATGCGACGCAACGTCCCGGCGACCAGTTCGGCGGTCTTGGGGGAGCGGATGGTCGTGCCGCCGCGCGGCGCGACGGCGTCTGGCCCCATCATGGGTGCCAAAGGCGTGTTGCGAGCCACGAGTTCTCCGAGCTGTATTCGGCTGGTTGTTGAACTCAGTAAACCATGTAGGGCAAATTCGGCACCGCGCGTCTACCAACCAGTAGGTTGACCTAGTAAACCTACTCATCTACCTTCGGAGCTATCGCATCATCGCGCGAACTGCTCGATCACACCACGTCAAAGGAGATGTCCATGGCCGAAGCCGTCATCGTAGAAGCGGTCCGATCACCAGTCGGAAAGCGCAACGGCGGGCTCTCCGGCGTTCACCCCGGTGAGCTGTCGGCGCAGGTCCTCAACGGCCTCGTCCAGCGGGCCGGGGTCGACCCGGCTCTCGTCGATGACGTCATCTGGGGCTGCGTCATGCAGGCGGGCGAGCAGGCGCTCGACATCGCCAGGACCGCCGTGCTGACGGCCGGCTGGCCCGAGACCGTTCCCGGCGTGACCGTCGACCGGCAGTGCGGGTCCAGTCAACAGTCGGTGCACTTCGCCGCCGCGGGCGTCGTCGCAGGGCACTACGACATCGTCGTCGCAGGCGGCGTCGAGTCGATGTCGCGCACCCCGATGGGCGCCTCGCTGGCCAACGGTGGCCATCCCTACCCCGAGGCCTTCCGCGCCCGCTACACCCAGACCCCGAACCAGGGCGTCGGCGCCGAGATGATCGCCGAGCAGTGGGGCTTCGACCGCACCGCGCTCGACCAGTTCTCCCTCGGATCACACGAAAAGGCCGCCACAGCACAGGATTCCGGTGCGTTCGACGACCAAATCGTGGCGATCAAGGATCAGGATGGCAACACCGTTCTGAAGGACGAAGGCATCCGGCGCGGCGGCACCATCGAGAAGATGGCGGGTATCAAGCCGGCGTTCAAGGAAGACGGAGTCATCCACGCGGGCAACGCTTCCCAGATCTCCGACGGCTCGGCAGCGCTGCTGTTCATGTCGGCCGAGAAGGCCAAGGAACTGGGCCTCAAGCCGCTGGCCAAGGTGCACACCGCCGTGCTGGCGGGCGCCGACCCGGTCATCATGCTCACCGCCCCGATTCCGGCTACGCAAAAGGCGCTCAAGCGCTCGGGCCTGTCGGTCGACCAGATCGGTGTCTTCGAGGTGAACGAGGCGTTCGCGCCGGTTCCGCTCGCCTGGCTCAAGGACATCGGGGCCGACGAGAAGCGGCTGAACCCCAACGGCGGCGCGATCGCGCTTGGTCACCCCCTTGGCGGTTCCGGTGCGCGCATCATGACGACGATGCTCTACCACATGCGGGACAACGGAATTCAGTACGGTCTGCAGACCATGTGCGAAGGTGGCGGCCAGGCCAACGCGACGATTCTCGAGCTGCTGTGAGCGAAGGCACCACCGTCGAAGCCGTCCTCACCGAGCGGCGCGGCAACGTCCTGCTCGTCACGCTGAACCGGCCCGAGGCGCGCAACGCCGTCAACGCCGCCGTCAGCACCGGGCTCGGCGATGCGCTTCACGAGGCCCAGCACGACCCCGACGTCCGCGCGGTCGTCGTCACGGGCGCCGGCCAGTCGTTCTGCGCCGGAGCCGATCTCAAGGCGATCTCGCGGCGGGAGAACATCTTTCACCCCGAGCACGCCGAGTGGGGATTCGCCGGGTTCGTGCAGCACGTCGTCGACAAGCCGGTCATCGCCGCGGTGAACGGCACCGCCCTCGGTGGCGGCACCGAGCTGGCGTTGGCCAGTGACCTCGTCGTCGCCGAGGAGCGCACCACGTTCGGTCTGCCAGAAGTCAAGCGCGGCTTGATCGCAGCGGCGGGCGGGGTGTTCCGCATCGTCGAGCAGCTGCCGCGCAAGGTTGCGATGGAACTGATGTTCACCGGTGAGCCGATGTCCGCCGCCGACGCATTGAAGTGGGGTCTGGTCAACCAGGTGGTACCCGACGGCACCGTCGTCGACGCCGCCCTTGCCCTCGCCGAGCGCATCACCGTCAACGCTCCGCTCGCCGTGTGGGCGACCAAGCGGGTGGCCGCAGGGATCGACGACGGCGTCATCACCGGCGACGAAGCCGGCTGGACCAGGACCATGCGGGAGATGGGCACGGTCTTGCGGTCAAAGGACGCCAGGGAAGGGCCACTGGCATTCGCCGAGAAGAGACAGCCCGTATGGCTAGCCGAGTAGGAGAAACACGATGAAGCGGTTGATCTTTCAGGAAGAACACGAGCAGTTGCGGGCGACGGCACGCCAGTTCCTCGAGAAGGAATGCGCGCCGTACGCCGAGAAGTGGGAAAGCGAACGCATCGTCGACCGGGACGCCTACGTCGCCGCGGGCAAGTACGGGCTGATCGGGTTCAACCTGCCCGAGAAGTTCGGTGGCGGCGGCGTCGACGACTTCCGGTTCAACGCGGTCATCGTCGAGGAGTTCACCAAGTACGGCCTCCCGTCGCCCGGCCTGAGCCTGCAGAACGACATCGTCGGCCCGTACTTCGCCAACCTCGCCACCGAGGAGCAGCAGGAGCGGTGGCTGCCGGGGTACATCACCGGTGAGCTCATCGGTGCGGTCGCCATGACCGAGCCGGGTGCGGGCAGCGACCTGGCGGGCATCAAGACCACCGCGGTTCGCGACGGGGACGACTGGATCCTCAACGGCTCCAAGACCTTCATCTCCGCGGGCATCAACTCCGACCTCGTCGTCGTGGTGGCGCGGACCGATCCCGACGCCGGTCACAAGGGCTTCTCGCTGCTCGTCGTCGAACGCGGCATGGAGGGCTTCACCCGCGGCCGCAAGCTCGACAAGATGGGTCAGCACTTCGCCGACACGGCGGAGCTGAACTTCGAGAACGTGCGCGTTCCGAATGCGAACCTGCTTGGCAAGGAGGGGCGCGGCTTCTATCACCTGATGACAAACCTGCCGTCCGAGCGACTGTCGATCGCGATCGCCGGTGTCGCCGGTGCCCGCGCGACGTTCAACGACACGCTGGCATACGTCAAGGACCGCAAGGCCTTTGGTCAGCCGATCGGCAGCTTTCAGCACAACAAGTTCGTCATGGCCGAGATGGACACCGAGCTGGAGATCGCCGAGTCGTACATCGACAGGTGCCTGCAGGCCATCGTCGACGGCGAGCTGACGGCCGTCGAGGCGTCCAAGGCCAAGTGGTGGTGCACCGAGCTGGGCAAGCGCGTCGTCGACCACTGCGTGCAACTGCACGGTGGCTACGGCTACATGAACGAGTACAAGGTGGCCCGCGACTACGTCGACGTCCGCATCCAGACCATCTACGGCGGCACCACGGAGATCATGAAGGAGATCATCGGCAAGGATCTCGGCCTCTAACCGCCCCAAGACAACTTCGGCGCGTTTCCGTTCAATGGCGAACGGAAACGCGCCGAAGTCGCGTAAGCGGATGGGGTCAGCCGGCGGCCGGCGCGGGGGCCGGTTCGGTTGTCTCGGTCGACGTCGGGGTGCTGGTCGGGGTGGTCGGCTTGCCCGTGCCGTTGAACGACGTCGTCGGGGTAACGGGCGCCGGCGGCGAGTTCGGATCCAGGACGGTGTCCAGGATGTAGATCCTGGCGTTGGCGGCCTGGATGCCACCGCAGATCACCTTTGCGGTGTCGTTGACCTTGATGTCGCCGTCCTTGCCGGTGACCTTGACCTCGGCGCCCTCCTGAGTGGGGCGCTGGCCGGCCACGTCGCCGGGGCCGAGCAGGCCGAGGAACGCGTGGTAGTAGTCCAGCTTGCTCAGCGTGGCCGGGTCGGCCTTGATGGCCTCGAGCGCGGCGGGATCGAGCTTGGCGAAGGCGTCGTTGTTCGGCGCGAAGACCACGTACGGGCCGTTCTCGAGAACGGGCACGACGTTGACGGCGGGGTTCAGTCCACCGTTGATCGCCGACGTGAAGGTGCTAAGCGACGGAATCGCGGCGAGCACCTGACCGACGGGGAGCTTGGCCAGGCTCTCCTTGGTGGCACCACTCGGCGCCAGCTCGGCGCGGACCGGATCGCAGTTGCCCTGCCAGTCCGGCAGCGGCTTGGCGTCGGCGGTCGCCGTCGGCGGCGGATCTGCCTGCGCGTTGATGGCCAACGGCAACGACACGGCGATCGCGGCGACTGCGGCGGACATTCCAATGGCTCGGCTGGTGCGAGTCTTCACTATTTCGGCTCCTCGACGTGTGTGATCGCGCCGCCTTAGAGCCCGACTCTCGTGGCGACGCCAGTCGAAGCGTAAGGGCTCAGATCACGAATCGGCAAAGTCAGAGTGCGACGCGACCGGCTCCGAGGCCGAGCTGACCTGCTGTTTCCGCACGCTGAGACACAGTAGTGCGGCCACGGCACACAGCCCAGAAGCGAGGTAGAACGCCAGGTCGTAGTCACCCTGGAGATCGCGCAGCCACCCGGCACCCGCGGCGGCGACCGCGGCCCCCAGCTGGTGCGAGGCGAACACCCAGCCGAACACCACCGGCGTGCGAGCACCGAAGTAGCGGCGGCACAACACGATGGTCGGCGGCACCGTCGCGACCCAATCCAGCCCGTAGAAGATGACGAACACCCACGTGCTCGGCTCGGCGTGCGGCGAAAGCAGCGACGGCAGGAGCAGCAGCGAGACGCCCCGGCCCAGGTAGTAGACGACGAGCAGCAGTCGCGGATCCACGCGGTCGGTCAGCCACCCCGAGAAAATCGTCCCCGCGACGTCGAGGATGCCGATCGTCGCGAGCAGCCCGGCCGCCACGGTGGTCGGCATGCCGTGGTCGTTCGCGGCCGGGATGAAGTGGGTGCCGATGAGACCGTTGGTCGTCATTCCGCAGATGGCGAAGCTGCCGGCGAGCAGCCAGAACGCCGGTACCCGCAGCCCGATCCGCAACCCGTCGAACGCCGCACGGAAACTGCCGGTCGGCACCACCGCGGGCGTCGCTTCGCTCGCCCCATACGCGTTGAGCCCGACGTCGCGCGGCCAGTTCCTCATGAACACCAGCACCAGCGGGACGACGCTCAGTGCTGCGGCGGCCACGATGATCGACGCCCATCGCCAACCGTGGCGGGTGGTCACCTCCGCGACGACCGGCAAGAAGATCAGCTGCCCGGTCGCGCTCGCCGCGGTGAGGACACCGGTGACCAGGCCGCGTCGGTGCTCGAACCAGCGCGTCGCGACGGTCGCCACGAAGCCCATCGAGATGGATCCGGTTCCCACGCCGACCAGCACGCCCCACAGCAGCACCAGCTGCCAGCTCGCCGTCATCGTCACCGACAACGCCGATCCCGCGGAGACCAGGAGCAAGGCGACCGTCAGGACCGGCCGGACGCCGAAGCGGTCCATCAGCGCGGCGGCGAACGGCGCGGTCAGCCCGAACAACGTCATGTTGACCGACATCGCCAAGCCGACCGTGCCGTGCGACCAGCCGAACTCGTGGTGCAGCGGGTTCATCATCACGCCGGGCACCGAACGGAAGCCCGCTGCGCCGAGGATGGCGACGAAGCTGACCGCGGCGATCACCCAGGCCCAATGAAGGCGGGGTCGGCGTTCGACGTGGGGTTTGGCGATTGTCACCAGGACACGATGGCGTCCGCCCGGCGAATCCGCCAGTGGCATGAATGACACGACTCGTCAAGAACGTGCCAAACTCGAGGGATGCACCGCGTCGCCGTCCTGCTCCTCGCGCCCGTCGTCGGCTTCGACGCGGCGATTGCGCCCCTGCTGTTCGGTGAGGCCGCCGACGACGACGGAAACCCGCTCTACGACGTCGTCGTCTGCGGCCTCGACACCGACCCGGTCGCGACGATCCACGGCTTCGGCATGGTGCCAACCGCCGGTCCGGAAGCGCTGGCAACCGCCGACACCGTCGTCGTCCCAGGCACGAAGTTCCCCTCGGCGCGCAACCACGGCGTCCTGACCCCTGCCGCGCGGGCCGCGTTCGACTCGATTAGGCCGGAGACCCGCATGGTGTCCATCTGCACCGGCGCCTTCGTCCTGGCGGCGGCCGGCCTCCTCGACGGTCGGCGCGCCACGACGCACTGGAAGTACGCCCCCGATCTGCGCGGCATGTTTCCGCGGGTGGCCGTCGACGAAAACGTCCTCTTCGTCGACGACGGCGACGTGTTGACCTCCGCCGGGCTGGCGGCGGGAATCGACCTGTGCCTCCACGTGATTCGCTCCGACCATGGCGCGCAGGTCGCCAATGCGGTGGCCCGGCACTGCGTCGTGCCACCGTGGCGGGAGGGTGGCCAGGCGCAGTTCATCGACCGGCACCTGCCGGTGCAGGACGACGCGACCACCGCGGCGACGCGGGCGTGGGCGTTGGCGAACCTCGGCGAGGACCTGACCGTCGAGCAGTTGGCCAGGCACGCCCACATGAGCCCGCGCACCTTCAACCGCCGCTTCCGCGAGGAGACGGGTCAGGCGCCGGGAGCGTGGATCCGCAACCGGCGCGTCGACCATGCCCGCGAGCTCCTGGAGTCCGGCGACCTGACAGTCGACGAGGTCGCCCGCCTCGCGGGCCTTGGTACCGGCGGCAATCTGCGCCATCAGCTGCGCCGCGGGCTGGGGATGTCACCGTCGAGTTATCGCAAGGTGTTCCAGGGCGCCTGAACCGCCGCGGCTAGGATTTCGGCCATGCCAGAGCCGCTGATCCTCACCGTCAACGGCCATGCGCCGAACCTGCACCCGCAATCGTGGGTGGCGCCGAATGCCACCGTCGTCGGTCACGTGACGGCGGGGCCAAAGGCGAGCATCTGGTACGGCGCGGTCCTGCGGGCCGAGTTCGAACCGATCGAGATTGGCGAGGGCTCCAACCTGCAGGACAACGTGACGGTCCACGTCGACCCCGGGTTTCCGGCCACCATCGGCGCCGGGGTCAGCGTCGGGCACAACGCCGTTCTGCACGGCTGCACCGTCGAGGACGGCTGCCTCATCGGGATGGGTGCGGTGGTCCTGAACGGAGCCCGGATCGGCGCAGGCTCGCTGGTCGCTGCGGGCGCGGTTGTCGGCCAGGGCGCGGTGATCCCGCCCGGCTCGTTGGTCGCCGGCGTGCCCGGCAAGGTCAAGCGCGAGCTCAGCGCCGAAGAGGTCGCACACAATCGCCTCAACGCGCAGGTCTACGAGCATTTGAGTGACGTCCACCGCACTGCGGTGGAATAGCATTCGCGCGGGTACGTACCTACGGTGAATCCCATGCGCACACTCGTCACCGGGGCGACCGGCTACATCGGTTCGCGGCTCGTCGCAGCCCTGCTCGGCGAGGGGCACGAGGTGGTCGTGGCCAGCCGCAGTCCCGAGCGCCTCGGGGACTTCGGCTGGATCGACGACGTCACCCCGGTGATGCTCGATGCCGCCGACCCGGAGTCCGCGGCCAGTGCCTTCGGAGTCGCCGGGCCGGTCGACGTCGCCTACTACCTGGTGCACGGCATCGGGCAACCCGGCTATCGCGAGGCCGACAACGCCGCGGCCGCCACCTTCGCGCACGCCGCGAAGGACGCGGGGGTGAAGCGCATCGTCTATCTCGGCGGCTTCGTGCCCGACGGCGACGGTCTGTCCGAGCACCTTGCCGGCCGCGCCGAAGTTGCCGAGGCGCTGACCGTCGACGGCGGTCCGGAGGTGGTGTGGCTGGGGGCGGCCATCATCATCGGCGCCGGGTCGACCTCGTTCGAGATGCTGCGCGCCGTCGGCGACCGCTTCCTGCTGATCCCCATGCCGCCATGGGCGAACAATCCGCTGGACCCGATCTCGATCAGCGACGTGCTGTACTACCTCGTCGCGGCGGCGGACTCCGAGCGGGTGCCGCCAGGGTCCTACGACATCAAGGGTCCTGAGACGACGACGTACGGCGACCTGCTGCTCACCTACGCGCGGGTGTCCGGGTTGTGGCGCAGCGGCGTGCCCGTGCCCGACGTCAACATGGACTTGGTGTCGCAGGTGGCCGCGCTGTTCGTCCCGGTGCCGCACGCGCTGGCCGCGGATCTCGTTCAGTCCCTTGACTATCCGATGACGGCGTCCAACGACGGGCTGACCGGGTTGGTGCCCGATCCGCCGGGCGGCCAGATTGGCATCGAAGACGCGATCCGGTTGTCGCTGTCGGGCCATCGCCGGCGGCCCGTCGACCGGCTGGCCGACCCGCACCACCTCGCCGACACCGATCCCGACTGGGCAGGTGGTGACGTCACCCGAATCCGCAGCCTCGCGTCGATGGTCACCCCGTCGGTCGCGCACCCCGCACTCGGCTTGCTCTGCGCCATGCCCGGACCCGTCGCCGGCTGGGTGCGAACCGGCCTGGACACCGTGATTGGACTCGCCCCGAAGGGATTGTCGTGATCGGTTTCTTCTCCGACATCGGTGCGATTGCGGCGACACCGGCCGCACCTCATGACGAGCCGCCGACCCTGGTCCGACGGCGCCGCGTCGTCGTCGCCGTGGTACTGATCATTGGCGCGTCGCTGCTCGGGACCTCGTTGCGCACAACGCCGGGCGAGACTGCGTTCTACGTGCTGACGCTGGCCCTGGCTGGAGTGTGGGCCGTCGGCGCCCGGCTGTCGGGGCCGCTGCACCTCGGCTGCGTGACGTTCCGCGGCAAGCTCCGGCGCCCGGTCTTCACGGGTGCGGGCGTCGGCATAGGGCTCGGCTTGGTGTTCATAGTGGGTGGTTTGGTGTGCCGCGAGATCGGTCCGGTACGCGAGTACATCGTGGCGGTGCTGGAGTACGCCAACTATGGCTCGCTGTGGCTTGTCGTGTTGATCACCGTGATCAACGGGGTCGCCGAGGAGATGTTCTTCCGCGGCGCGTTGTACAGCTCGCTCGGCCGGTTCCATCCCGAGATCGTCTCGACGATCGTCTACGCCCTCGCGGTGTCGGCGGCGGGCAACCCGATGCTGGGCTTCGCGGGCATCATCCTCGGCGCGGTGTGCGCCTACGAACGCCGAATTACCGGCGGAGTGCTCGCGCCCATGCTGACCCACTTCTTCTGGGGCCTGGTCATGGTGCTCGCACTGCCGCCGATGTTCGGCGTCTGACGCAGCTATCTCAGCGGGTTCTCGATCTCGTCGCGGGGCATTTTTGCCGCCACGATCGCGATCGCGGCGAGTACGACCGGCACCACGCCTGCGGCGACGAAGATCGTCTCCATCGGCACCACCTTCGACAGCGGGCCCGCGATCGCAAACGACACGGGCATGAACGCCAGCGAGACGAAGAAGTCCAGGCTCGACACCCGGCCCAGCATCTCCCTCGGCACCCGCCGCTGCAGAAGCGTGCCCCAAATCACGCTGCCCGCACCGTCGGTGAGGCCGACGACGAACGTCGCCAGCGCCATCAACGGGAACGACGACGTCGCTCCGACGACCACCAGCGGCAGCGAGCCCGCGCCCCACATCACCATCATCACCGTCAGGTAGCGGCGCGGCAGCCGGCCCGACGACACCGCCAGCGCACCCATCGCGCTGCCGATTCCGAAGGCCGCCAGGATGAAGCCGTACATCCGTGCGCCGTCGGCAAACCGGTTCTGCGCGATGAAGGGCAGCAGCACCTCGATCGGACCGAGAACGACCAGCACGAACACGCTGGCGAAGAGCACCGTCCACAGCAGCCACGGGGTGCGCACCATGAAGCGGACCCCGTCGCGCATATCGCGCAGCACGTGTGTGCGTTCCCGATCGCCGCTTGCAGCAACGGGTTTCGGCGGCCGAGTGGCCACGAGCAGGATCAGGCCGACCGCGAACAGCGCGGCAACGGTGAACGCCCCCAGAGCGGGGAACGTCACGCCGACCAGGACCCCCGCCACCGCCGGTCCGACGGCGCGCTGGAACACCGGACGCACGACGCCCTCGACACCGTTGGCGGCCAGCAGCTGGTCGGCCGGCAGGATGCGCGGCAGCATGGCGCTGTAGGCCGGGAAGAAGAACGCCGCGGCGATGCCGAGCGCGCCTGCGGCGACGGCCATCTGCCAAATCCTCAGCAATCCAAGTGAACTCAGTGTTGCGACGGTCAGGACGACGGCGGTGTTGACCGCCTCGACGGCGATGATGATGCTGCGCTGGTTGAGTCGATCGGCCGCGATGCCGCCGACGAGGACGAACGCGACCAGGCCGGTGCCAAGGCACGTGGCCACCAGGGACAGCGACGCGGGATCGTTGTCGAGAGCGATCACCTGCATCGCCATCACGACGGCCCACATGCCCTCGGCGAAGATCGAGATGGACAGTGCGCCGATCAGCAGGCGGTACTCGCGGAACCGGAACGGTGCGAGCACGCGCCAGCCACCGGTGCCCGGCTGGTCGAGGTCTACGTGCGTACTCACGCACATGATGGTGGCCGACCGACCCCCGCCGCGTCGAATGGTTATCGGCGTCGACTGCTCATCCCCAGGGGTCGGGCACCACCCGGTCTGGAACTCGTTATCGCCAGCGATATCACTCGAGCGGTGATATCGCCGGTGATAGAGACTTCGGGAGTGGGTTCCCGCCCGGAACGGCGACCGTCAGTCGTCGGTGAAGGTGGCCGGCCGTCGCTGCTGAAACGCCTTGGCACCCTCGCGGAAGTCGTGCGACGACAGCAGCGCTAACTGCCCCTCGGTCTCACGATCGAGGGCGCCCTCGAGCTCGTCGAGCGTGGCGGCGTTGACGGCGGCCTTGGTCTTGCGAAGAGCGACCGCGGGCCCGGACTTCAGCTTCTCGATCACCGCGTTCGCCTCCGCCTCAAGGTCGTCGGCGTCGTGCACCGAGCTCACCAATCCTGCGGCGAATGCGTCTGCGGCGGAAAGACGTTCGGCCAACAGTGCCATCCGCATCGCCCGGGCCCGGCCGATCGACGCGGCAACCAGCGCTGAGGCGCCGCCGTCGGGCATGAGCCCAATCTTGGTGAACGCCAACAGAAAATAGGCCTTCTCGGAGGCCAGGACCACGTCGGCCGCGATCGCCAACGACACCCCGACTCCGGCGGCGGGGCCCTGCACCACGGAGACCACGGGCTTCGGCAGCGCGACGATGGCGCGGACGGCGCGGTTGGCGGCCGCCAGCGTGTCGGCGCCGTCGGCGATGGGGTTGGACTGATCCTCGACGCTCAGGCCTGCGCCGGAGCTGAAGCCGCGTCCCTCGCCGCCGAGGCGGACGACCCGCACGGCGGGATCGGCGGCCGCCCGCTCCATCGTGTCGGCGATGGTTTCGAGCATGGCGGCCGTCAGCGAGTTGAGGCTGTCGGGCCGGTTGAGCGTGACCGCGAGGACCCCGTCGTTCAGGTTCACGGTGAGATCGTCGATGCCGGTGTAGGACTCGGTGTTGGTCATGCTCGCCTCTGGTTGAGCGAGCGCGAGGCCCGCGATCGGTCGACTTGGTTATACAAGTAAGCTATGTCGCGGTCAACTGGGTCGAACTGCTGGAGGGTGTCAACGATGACTGGACCACTGCACGGATTGAGGGTCGTCGAGCTCGCGGGCATCGGCCCGGGGCCGCACGCGGCGATGATCCTCGGCGATCTCGGCGCCGACGTGGTGCGCGTCGAACGGCCAGGCAAGGGTGGCGGGGTGCCCGTTGGCGGCCGTGACTCGATGCTGCGCAACCGCCGTTCGGTCGCCGCCGACCTGAAGAGCGACGAAGGCCGTGAACTGGTGTTGCGGCTGATCGCGAAGGCCGACGTGCTGATCGAGGGCTACCGCCCCGGGGTGACCGAACGCCTCGGCCTCGGCCCGGAGGATTGCGCCAAGGTCAACGAACGCCTGATCTACGGCCGCATGACGGGCTGGGGCCAGACCGGGCCGCGTGCGCAGCAGGCCGGCCACGACATCAACTACATCTCGCTCAACGGCGTGCTGCATGCGATCGGCCGCAAGGGGGAGAGGCCCGTGCCGCCCCTGAATCTCGCCGGTGACTTCGGCGGCGGGTCGATGTTCCTGATCGTCGGCATCCTCTCCGCACTGTGGGAACGGCAGACCTCTGGCAAGGGGCAGGTCGTCGACGCCGCGATGGTCGACGGTTCCAGCGTGCTGGCGCAGATGATGTGGAGCTTTCGGGCCAGCGGCATGTGGAGCGACGATCGCGGCGTCAACATGCTCGACACCGGCGCGCCGTTCTACGACACCTACGAAACCGCCGACGGGAAGTACGTCGCCGTCGGAGCGATCGAGCCGCAGTTCTATGCGCAGCTGCTCGACGGGCTCGGGCTGGCCGACGCCGACCTGCCCGGCCAGCACGACGGTTCGCGAGCCGAGGAGTTGCGGGCGACGTTCACCGAGGCGTTCCTACGCCACGATCGGGATCATTGGGCGTCGGTGTTCAACGGCACCGACGCGTGCGTCACGCCCGTTCTGAGTTTCGCCGAGGTGGAGACCGAGCCGCACATCACCGAACGCGGAACCTTCTTCCATGACGTTTCGGCTGACGGCGACAACCTCGAGCCGGCGCCCGCGCCTCGGTTCTCCCGCAGCGTGCCGCCGACGCCTACCCCGCCCGGCGAGAAGGGTGCGGACACCGACGCCGTGCTGCGGGACTGGGTATAGTCCCGACCAACCAGTCGGTTGAAACAATGAAGGGAATCGATCAGTGCAGATCAAGGATTCGGTAGCGGTCGTCACGGGTGGTGCGTCGGGCTTGGGCCTGGCAACCGTGAAGAGACTGTTGGACGCCGGCGGCAGTGTCGTGGTCATCGACCTCAAGGGTGAAGAGGTGGTCGCCGAGCTGGGGGAGCGGGCCAAGTTCGTCGCCGCGAACGTCACCGACGAGGACGCGGTGGCCACGGCGCTCGACGTCGCCGAGTCGATGGGTCCGCTGCGCATCAACGTCAACTGCGCCGGCATCGGCAACGCGGTCAAGACGGTGAGCAAGAACGGCCCGTTCCCGCTCGACGGGTTCCGCAAGGTCGTCGAGGTCAACCTGATCGGCACGTTCAACGTGATCCGGTTGGCCGCCGAGCGGATCGCCAAGACCGAACCCCTTGGCGAGGAGCGCGGCGTCATCGTCAACACCGCGTCGGTGGCGGCGTTCGACGGTCAGATCGGCCAGGCTGCGTACTCAGCGTCCAAGGGTGGCGTGGTCGGGATGACCCTGCCGATCGCGCGCGACCTGTCCCGCGAACTGATCCGGGTCTGCACCATCGCGCCCGGTCTGTTCAAGACCCCGCTGCTGGGTTCACTTCCCGAGGAGGCGCAGCGTTCGCTTGGTGCTCAGGTGCCGCATCCCGCACGGCTCGGCGATCCCGACGAGTACGGCGCGCTGGCGCAGCACATCGTGGAGAACCCGATGCTCAACGGTGAGGTGATCCGGTTGGACGGGGCCATCCGGATGGCGCCGCGATGAGTATTCGGACGAAGTTCACCGAGGTCTTCGGTGTCGAGCATCCGATCGCCCAGGGTGGCATGCAGTGGGTCGGCCGCGCGGAACTCGTTGCCGCGGTCGCCAATGCGGGCGGGTTGGGGTTCATCACCGCGCTGACGCAGCCCACCCCGGCGGACTTGGCGCGCGAGATCGCCAAGACCCGGGAGCTGACCGACAAGCCGTTCGGGGTGAACCTGACGATTCTCCCGTCGATCACCCCGCCGCCGTATGACGAGTACCGCCAGGTCATCGTCGACGAGGGCGTCAAGATCGTCGAGACTGCCGGCTCCAACCCCGCGCCGCACCTGCCGATGTTCCACGACAACGGGATCAAGGTGCTGCACAAGTGCACCTCGGTGCGGCACGCGGTCAAGGCGCAGAGCCTCGGCGTCGACGGCATCAGCATCGACGGGTTCGAATGCGCCGGTCACCCGGGCGAGGACGACGTGCCCGGGCTGGTGCTGATTCCGGCGGCTGCCAAACACATCGAGATTCCGATGATCGCCTCGGGCGGCTTCGGGGACGCTCGCGGTCTGGTGGCCGCGCTGGCATTGGGGGCTGACGGGGTCAACATGGGCACGCGGTTCATGTGCACGGTCGAGTCCTGCATTCATCAAAACGTGAAGGACGCGATCGTCGCCGGCGACGAGCGTGGCACCGAGCTGATCTTCCGCAGCCTGCACAACACCGCCCGGGTGGCGAGCAACGTGGTCTCGCGGGAAGTGGTGGAGATCCTCAAGGGCGGCGGTCAGTTCGAGGACGTGAAGGATCTGGTGGCCGGGGTGCGCGGTCGCAAGGTGTTCGAGGACGGGGACGTCGACGCGGGCATCTGGACCGCGGGCACCGTGATGGGGTTGATCGACGACATCCCGACGTGCGCGGAGTTGATCTCCCGCATCGTCTCGGAGGCCGAGGAGATCATCACCGCACGACTGGGCGGCATGGTGTCCGCACCCGTCGCGGTCACTGTCTGACCCCAGACGCACGAGAGCCGCCGACCAGTGGTCGGCGGCTCTTCGTGTGTCTGTGTGGCGGGGCGTCTAGACGGCCTCGGCGAGATCCGGGAACTGCTCGGCAGTGACTCCCTCGATGAGGAAGTCCCCGTGGTACAGGGCCTCGAAGTCAACCTTGATGACGTTGGCGTTGCTCTCGTCGATCCACATGTACTGAACAGTAACTTCGGTGTTTGAGAGAACTCTGAGCCCTGGTTCTGAAAATGGTGGCAATTGTTACCGGGAAGTAGGTTCGGGGCAGTCGAAGCATGGCTGGAAACGCAAAAAGCCGCCGACGAGTACGTCGGCGGCTTCGTGCACGCCATGGGCTTATCGCGGCCACGTCGGCACCCGAAGGTGCGCGCGACCGGTCAGCTCGTCGTCGAACGCGGGTGAACCCGCGGTCGGTCAGACGGCTTGGGCTAGGTCGGGGAACTGCTCGGAGCAGTCACCCTCGACGAGGAAGTCCCCGTGATAGAAGGCTTCGAAGTCAACCTTGATGACATCTGCGCTGGTGTCGTCGATCCACATGTACTGGACAGTAACCATCACTATTAAGAGTTCTTTGAGTCACGATTCGGAAAACCCTGGCAATTGTTACCTCTTAGTAGGGTTCTAAGGCGTCGGAGTGCCGAGGTGGAGCGGGTTGACGCCGTTCAGCAGCACCCAGGTCGTGACGGCCGCGGCCACTGCGACCAGGAACAACGGGATCGTCACGGCCCCCGGCCACCGCGGCCTGCCGAACACTCGCGCGTCCACGGAGTAGCCGCCTGCGCCTACGAAGAGCAGGGCCGCTGCGGCAAACGCCACCAGGAACGGCACGTTGAAGGGGTCCGACCACACGGCGGCGCCGGACACGTTGACCGCCCAGGCGTCGATCATCGCCGCCAGGATGCCGCACGCAGCCAACGGGGTCAGCAGGCCGAGCAGCAGGGCTGCGCCCCCGGCGATCTCGGTGGCCGTCACCAAGTACGCGGCGAACGTCGGCGACTTCCAGCCGCCGCTTTCCATGAACTGGACGGTGCTTGGAAAGTCGACCGCCTTGAGGACGCCGCCTTGCACCATCGTCGCGCCAATGGAGAGCCGAAGGATGAGAATGCCGAGGTCGTGCAGGGCGGAGGGGTTCGAGGTGCGCCGTTTGATCACGTCGGTCGTCGCCATGGCGATCACCTTAGGGGTGCGTTGAACGATTCGCCCCGCTCCGTCGTGCCATGAGGGGAGAGGCGTTGACCCCTTGAAGTTAACGTTGATAAGTTATCGCCGCTACTACTGGAAGGGGCGGACGTGCTGCACCGAATCGCACAGGCGGCCATCGCCGCGCCCAAACGAATCCTGATCGGCGCCGCACTGGTCATGGTTGCCGCCGCGATCTTCGGCATTCCCGTCGCCAAGAGCCTTTCGGCCGGCGGCTTCCAGGACCCGAACGCGGAGTCGTCGCAGGCCGGCCGGCTGCTCACCGACAAGTTCGGCCAAGGCGACATGCAGATGCTGCTCACCGTGACCGCGCCCGGCGGCATCAAAAGCTCGCAGGCGACCAGGGTGGCCGACGACGTCCTCGAACGACTGAAGCAGTCGCCGCACGTCGCCGACGTCACCTCCGCCTGGACCGTGCCCCCGGCGGCCGAAAAGGAACTCACCAGCACCGACGGCACCTCCGGCCTGATCGTCGCAGGCATCACCGGCGGCGAGAACGACGCTCAGAAGTACGCCGAGGACCTGTCCGACGCCGTCACGCAGGACCGCGACGGCGTCACCGTGCGCTCGGGCGGCCTCGCCATCGTCAACGCCCAGATCACCTCGCAGACCGAACGCGACCTGCTCTTGATGGAATCGATCGCCATCCCGCTGAGCTTCCTCGTCCTGGTGTGGGTGTTCGGCGGGCTGGTCGCGGCGGCCCTGCCCATGATCGTCGGTGGCCTGGCAATCGTCGGGTCGATGTCGGTGCTGCGGCTCATCACGCTCGGCACCGACGTGTCGATATTCGCACTCAACCTCTCGACGGCACTTGGGCTGGCGCTGGCCATCGACTACACGCTGTTGATCCTCAGCCGCTACCGCGACGAGCTCGCCGACGGGGTGCCGCGCGACAAGGCGCTGATTCGCACCATGTCGACCGCCGGCCGCACGGTGCTGTTCTCCGCCACCACGGTCGCGCTCTCCATGGCCGCGATGCTGATGTTCCCCATGTACTTCCTGAAGTCCTTCGCCTACGCGGGCGTCGCCACGGTCGCGTTCGCCGCCGCCGCCGCGGTGATCGTCACGCCAGCGGCGATCTGGCTGCTCGGCGACCGGCTCGACGGCCTCGACGTGCGCCGACCGCTGCGACGGCTCACCCGCCGAGGCGAGCCCGCCCAGAAATCCGTCGACCAGATCTTCTGGTACCGCTCCACGAAGGCGGTCATGCGCAACGCGATCCCCATCGGGCTGGCCGTCGTCGTGGTGCTGCTGGCGCTCGGCGCGCCGTTCCTCAGCGTCCGGTGGGGTTTCCCCGACGACCGGGTACTGCCGTCGTCGGCGTCCGCGCACCAGGTGGGCGACCAACTCCGCGACGACTTCGCCGACGATTCGTCCACCGCGGTGACCGTCGTCATCCCCGACGCCGACGGTCTGTCGCCTGCCGCGCTCGGGCGGTACGCCGCCGACCTGTCCAAGGTCTCCGACGTGATGTCGGTGTCCGCCCCGGTGGGGACGTTCGTCGGCGGCGCACGGGTCGGACCGCCGTCCGCCCCGACGGGAGTGGCCGACGGCAGCGCCTTCCTCACAGTCGACGGCACCGCGCCACTGTTCTCCGACGCCTCCGAGGCGCAGCTCGACCAACTGCACGACGTGGCGGGACCCGACGGCCGGGGTGTCGTCCTTGGCGGAGTCGCCCAGATCAACCGCGACAGCGTCGAGGCCATCACCACGCGACTGCCATGGGTACTCGGGCTCATCGCCGTCATCACCTTCGGACTGCTGTTCCTGCTCACCGGCAGCGTCGTCCTGCCGCTGAAAGCCGTTCTGCTGAACGTGCTTTCGCTGACCGCAGCCTTCGGCGCCCTGGTGTGGATCTTCCAGGACGGCCATCTGAACGCATTGGGGACGACGCCGACGGGGACGCTGGTCGCCAACATGCCGGTGCTGCTGTTCTGCATCGCCTTCGGCCTGTCGATGGACTACGAAGTCTTCCTGGTCGCCCGCATCCGCGAGTACTGGCTCGGGCTCAGGGCCAACGGTGACGCCACCCCGTCGGGTCTGCGGGCCATTCACGCGGCGCGGGCCGACAACGACGAGGCGGTTGCCCTCGGCCTGGCCCGCACCGGCCGAGTGATCACGGCCGCAGCCCTGGTGATGTCGATATCGTTCGCCGCCCTGATCGCCGCCGAAGTGTCCTTCATGCGGATGTTCGGCGTCGGCTTGACGCTCGCCGTTCTCGTCGACGCCACGCTCGTCCGGATGGTGCTGGTGCCCGCCTTCATGCACGTGCTTGGCGGCTGGAACTGGTGGGCGCCCAAGCCGCTCGTCTGGCTACACCAACGGATCGGCATCAGCGAATCCGGTCCCGAAGCCGACCACAACATTCGGTCGACGACGGACCGGGGCATGGTCGCCTCGGCGGACAATCGCTGACATGACGGTCAAACCGCTCAAGCGCCGTCGGGCCGCGCGGGGGTCCGGAGAGCACCTCCGCGAGGAAATTCTGGACGCCGCCACCGGTCTGCTGCTGGAGACGGGCCACGCCAAGGCGGTGTCCATCCGCTCCGTCGCACAACGGGTGGGTGTCACGTCGCCGTCGATCTACCTGCACTTCGCCGACAAGGACGCACTACTGGATGCGGTGTGCGCCAGGTACTTCGAGGCACTCGACCAGGTGATGCAGCAGGTCGCCGTCGACCAACCGTCGACGATCGACCGGTTGCGCGCACAAGGGCTGGCCTACGTCCGCTTCGCCACGGCGAACCCCGAGCTGTATCGCATCGCCACGATGGGTGAGGGCAGGCCGGGCAGCGACGTCGACGTCACCCTCAACAGCTCGGCGTTCGTGCACATGAGGGCGTCGGTGGAATCGCTGATGGCCGAAGGCGTCTATCCGGCGAGTAATCCCACCATGGCCGCACTGGAACTGTGGACGGTGGCGCATGGTGTTGCCGCTCTTGCCATTTCGCGGCCCTATCTTCCGTTCGGCGACGTCGAGGCGTTTGCCGACCGGGTGATGCGATCCGCGTGCTGCGGTCACATCGTGACGGGAATGCTGGGATTGGACGTGCCGCCGATGGAGGCGGTCACGAAGATCAAGGGGCTGGTGACCTGATGGCTGATTTACTGGACAACCCATTCTTCGCCCGGCTGTGGTCGAACATCACGACCCACGAGCCGGAGTCCGTTCGGCGGCTGCGGCGCGAGAACCTGGTCGGGCTCTCCGGTCGCGTGCTCGAAATCGGGGCAGGCACCGGAACGAACTTCGAGCTCTATCCGGCGACGGTCACCGAGGTGGTCGCCATCGAGCCGGAACGGCGGCTCGCGGAGATCGCCAGGCGGGCCGCCGCATCGGCGTCCGTACCGGTCACGGTCACCACCGACACCGTCGAGGAGTTTGCGACCGACGAGCCGTTCGACGCCGTAGTCTGCTCGCTGGTGTTGTGTTCGGTCGACGACCCCGACGGCGTTCTGCGCCAAGTGTTCTCGCTGCTGCGTCCCGGCGGCGAGCTGCGGTTCTTCGAGCACGTCGCCAGCGGCGGGGCGCGGGCGACGCTGCAGAAGGTGGCCGACGCGACCATTTGGCCACGCTTGCTTGGCAACTGCCACACCCACCGCGACACCGAACGGTCGATCGTCGGTGCGGGCTTCGAGGTGCGCGAGGTCCGCCACGAGTGGGTCATGCCGGCGTGGGTGCCGATGCCGGTGTCGGAGGCGGCCGTTGGCCGGGCGGTGCGACCCGCGTAGCGGCGGCTACACGGGTGTGACGGTGCCAGGGACGGTCTTGCTCAGGGTGAAGTCGTTCGCAGGACCCACCGGACAGGTCGCGGATTGGGCCGAGACACCGCTCACCTGACCCACCAGGGTGGTCGAATCCCATGACCACGTCTGCAATTCCGCGCCGCGGGTACCGTCGGGGCAGCTGTGGCCGTCGGGCCTGTCGACCGTCATCGTCCACCGGCCGCCTGCCAGTCGGGCGTCGCCGCTCCATCCACTGGAACTGGTGATGTGCGCGACGCACTGGCTCGACGGGGGACAGGTGGTGCGGGCCGTCCAGGACGTGTGGGCACCGGCGCCGATCAGGTTCAACGTGTACCTGCCGCTGAAGTCGTCGGCCCAGGCCGGCCATGCCAACCCCACCGACACCCCGGCGGCGATCAGGGTCGCCGCCACGCCACGGATTATGGTCATGATTCCTCCAGTGCGGTAGCCGCATTCGGGAATATCGCGTTCGCCGCCGACGTTTTGGCGTGTTGAAGGGTGTGGTCCCCGTATTTGGCGCGCGTACTGCGTGGCGCCGGGTGAAGTGCGAATTCTATTGCCGCTCAACATGTTCAACTCCTGCCAGTGCCCTTGGATAGCTTTGAAAGTACTAGACGCGGCCCGTTCGTGGCGGTTGACTTCTCACATGGCCGGTCGCATTCGCCGACTGTGGGCCACTGAGTCGTTGGAGGAGAAATGACCGTCGAACGCATCAAGGTGGTCGCCGCGTCGATCGCCTGCGGATCCCTCGTCGTCGCCGGCGCCGTCGTGTCCGTCATGGGTCCAGGCGCCGCGCCCGACGTCGTCGCCGGGGGTTCCGGCGACTCGGCCACGGGCACCACCTACGTCCAACCGACGGCGTCGGCGATGAAGCTCCCGTCGACCGTCGTCGACAAACCCGAGATCACCAACGAGGAGGCGCCGACGACGCTGGCGATACCGATGGCCGCGCCGACGTACAAGGCGACCCCCGCGCCCGGCTGCGTGAACAACGGGCAGTGCCCCTAGCCCAGCAGCGCGGGCAGCCGCTGAAGCAGCCCCGGCAGGGCCGTCGCCGACGTCTCCCGCAGCGAGATGGTGACCCGAGCCGACAATGGCGTTTCCTCGGGGTTGACCTCGATGACCGGGATGCCCTCGGCGAGCGCCATCTCGGGCAGACCGGCCGCCGGGTAGACGACCGCCGACGTGCCGACGACGATCGCGACGTCGGCGCGGCTGACCGCCTCCACCGAACGGTCCCACTCCTCGGACGGCAACGGCTCGCCGAACCAGACCACGTCTGGCCGAATCAGACCGCCGCAGCCGCACCTCGGAGGGTCTACGGTCTCGACCGGCTCGGGCATCGGCGGCAGCGGGCCGGCGTAGGGCACGTCGCAACGATCGCAGCGGAAGCTGAACAGGCTGCCGTGCACGTGGTGCACCCGCGCACTGCCCGCGCGCTCGTGCAGATCGTCGACGTTCTGGGTGACGACGTGCACCTCGGCGCCGTCCTGCCAGGCGGCGACCGCGCGGTGGCCGTCGTTCGGGTCGACGGCCTTCATCATGTAGTGGCGCCACAGGTACCAGGCCCACACCTTCTCCGGATGCCGACGCCATCCGTCGGAACTGGAGATTTCATAGGGGTCGACCTTGGCCCACAGACCCGTCTCGACGTCGCGAAACGTGGGGACACCGCTCTCCGCGGACATCCCCGCTCCGCTGAGCACCGTCACTCGCACGCCACCAAACTAGCCGCTATTTGTGATACTGGGCACGTGGGGGATTTGGGGGAGTGGGTTCAAGTAGATCCGGACGGGGCCAGGCCGCTGTTCGACCAGTTGCGAACGCAGATCATCGGGGGTGTTCGGGACGGCAGGTTGCCGCCGGGTACCCGGCTGCCGACCGTTCGTGACCTGGCGCATCAGCTGAACATGGCGGTCAACACGGTCGCGCGCGCATACCGGGAGCTGGAAGCGGCCGGTCTGTTGGAGACTCGCGGCAGATTCGGCAGCTTCGTGGCGCGTATCGATCCGGCCGACGCCGCGATGGCGACCGCCGCACACCAGTTTGCGGCTGCCGCCAAGGCGCTCGGCGTGTGCAAGGACGATGCGCTGCGCTACGTGGAAACGGCGTTCACCTAGCCGAATTCGAGGAGGGTGAGCGACGGCCTGACCGGGTCGAGCAACGGGATGCGCTGCATCCCGGACAGCACCGCGTTCAACACCCGGCCGCGCCCGCGGGGATAGGGCACGTCGTGCACCGCCCGGACACCGGGTACGACGTCAACCAGCCTGGCCGCCTCGGACGGCGACATACCGAACGGCATGGCGGGCACCCGGTAGCGCGTCGAGGTCCACAGGCCGCCCCGGCGGGCAAGGGCGGCGAACCACGACGGCGGCAGGTCGAACATCATCCGGCCGCCAGGGAAGCGTCGTGCGCATTCGGTGATCAGACCCATCGCGTCGGTCGGCTGCAGGTACATCAGCAGACCCTCTGCGGTGATGAACACGCCGTCCGCGGTGTCGACCTGGTCCATCCATCCGTAGTCCAACGCCGACTGCGCGCAGACGGTCACCCGCTCCGACGGCGGCAGCAGCTTCTCGCGCAACTGCGTCACCGGCGGGAAATCGACGGTCAGCCAACGGAATTGATGACCGACGTCGCCGGCGTCGATCCGGTAGAAGCTGGTCTGCAACCCCTCCGCCAGCGCGACGACCGTCGCCGCGGGATGCACGCGCAGGTAGTCGCGGGTGGCGCGGTCGAAGGCCAGCGCTCGCACCGCCATGTCCTGGCGGCGGGTGTAGCCGAACTTGGCGAAGTCGAACTCGATGGAGTCGACGAGTTGGACCGCCATCGGATCGTCGATGATGCCGTCGGCCCGGCGGGCCTCGTGCGCCCGTACCTGCAACGTCAGCAGGGCCGTCTCGGAGACTCCGGACAGGTCGACGTTCATCTTCATTTCGCGAGCACCTTCTCGATCGTTCGTAGGTTGCGGGTGGTGGTCGACGACTTGTACCGCTTCTTGCCCATCGTCCTTCCGATGGTGGTGTCCAACGTCCCGCTCTTGGGCACCTGCCAGTACACGACGCCGTCGCCACGCTCGATCAATTCGTCCGGCCCGGCGTCGGCGGCCAGTGCCCGGAGCTCGTCGAGGACGTCGGCGTCAGTTACGAAGGTGACGTAGGAGTGGCGGCCGTCCACCTCGCGCTCGAACGGATAGCGCGCCGAGATCTCCGCGACCGTGCTCAGCTCGTATGCCAGCACCCAGGCGTCGTAGCCGAAGGCGTCGCGCAGCGCCTTCTCCGCCGCGGTGCGCACTGCCCCGACCTTGGCGTCGCTCGTCACCAACACGTTCCCGCTGGCCAAGATCGTCGCGACGTCGGTGAAGCCGGCGTCGGTCAGGGCCCGCGCGACGTCGGCCATCTTGAGGTTCACGCCTCCGACGTTGACGCCCCTGAGAAAGGCGACGTACCGCGTCATCCGAACTCCAGCAGAGTGATGCTCGGGCGGTTCCTGCGGAGCGGCCCGACGTAGTCCATCACCGAGGCGCTTCCCAGCCGCCACAGCCCCCGACCCGGTGGCAGGGCGACGTCGCGCGCCGACTGCACGCCGGGGATGGTGCCCGCCAGCGCCAAGGCCTCGTCGGCGGACTGGCCGAACGGCATCGGCGGTGCGATGTAGCGCGACGACAGCTTCAGGCCCTTGAGCGTGCGTGCGCTGAACCAGTGGGGGATCGAGTCGAACATCATCTGGCCGCCGGGAAAGCGGGCGGCGCAGTCGGCGATCAGGCCGAGGGCGTCCTCTGGCTCGAGGTACATCAGCAGTCCCTCGGCGGTGATGAACACGCCTTCGGCGGCGTCGACGCGGTCCATCCAGCTACGGTCAAGCGCCGACTGCGCCAACGCGACGATTCTGTCGTCCGAGGGCAGCAGCTGGTCTCGGAGTTCCATGACTGGCGGCAGATCGATTGAATACCAAGTGGTTTCGTCTAACACGCCGTCGCGGTCGAGGCGCAAGAAGCTGGTCTGCAAACCCTCGGCCAGCGCCACCACCGAAGCCTTCGGGTGCGCGGTCAGATAGTCGCGGGCGGCGGCGTCGAACGCGACCGCGCGCAGGCCGTGCGACTGGTTGGGCTTGCCGAACTTGAGATAGTCGTAGGAGATCGTGTCGAGCAGCGTGACCGCCCACGGATCGCGGATCACCCCGTCGGAGCGCTTGGCCTCGCTGCCGCGGTTGTGCAACGTCCACAGCGTGGTGGCGGAGACGCCGTCCAACGCGATTCCGTCGACCTGGGGCGAGCGGAGCGACGGGGGATCTTCCTGGGTCATTCGCCCATGGTAGGAGTCGGCGGCACCGAAGTGAGCCGTCCACCGCGTGTCGGTCGTAGGCTGGCGAGCATGAGCCGCGACGTGTTCGACGACAAGCTGCTGGCCTTGATCGGCGGCAATTCGCTGGGCGTTCTGGCGACCCTCAAGCGGGACGGCAGACCTCAGCTGTCGAACGTGTCCTACCATTTCGACGCGCGGGAGCTGACGATCTCGGTGTCGATCACCGAGCCGCGCGCCAAGACCCGCAATCTGCGCCGCGACCCGCGGGCGTCGATCCACGTCAGCTCCGACGACGGTTGGTCGTATGCGGTCGCCGAGGGTGACGCACGCCTGACCCCACCCGCGAGCGACCCGCACGACGACACCGTCGAGGGTCTGATTGCGTTGTACCGCAGCATCGCTGGCAAGGATCATCCCGACTGGGATGATTATCGCCGGGCCATGGTCGACGACCGACGGGTGTTGATGACGTTGCCGATCTCCCATCTGTACGGCATGCCGCCTGGCATGCGCTGACACGCGCTAGTCTCAACGCATGGCCGAGCAACCCGAAGACGACAACAAGCGCAAGTTCCGCGAGGCACTCGAGCGCAAGAAGGCCAACGCAGGCGGCGGTTCCGAGCACAAGGACGGCGGACGCAAGCACGGCCCGCGCTCGACCGGTCCGGCCGAGGCCCATCGGGAGTTCCGCCGCAAGAGCGGCTAACCCACGCTGGTGTGCGCGGCCGCCTTCTCGTTGGCCAGGAAGCGCGCTCCGGTAAGCGCCGCCAGCACCAGCAGGACGTAGTCGAGCCCTTCATCTTTGAGGCCCCACCCGGCCGCGGCGAGTGTCGCCGCGCCCGCGACGCACAGCAGGGCGCCGACGACGGCACTGCGAAGCCCGGGTCGGGCGAGGTGGCCGCCGTCCCACAGCGGCAGCGGATCGTTCTCCAACGGCCGCAAGAACACGAACGAGCCGGACACCAACACCGCCATCACCGCGACCTGCGCGGCGCTGATCGTCCAGAAGTTCGGCTGCCCCGGCCAGCGGTCCAGGCCCAGGTAGTCGAAGGCCAGGTGCACGGCCAGCAGCGCGGGCATGTGCCACAGGTACAGCGTCATGGCGCCGCTGTTTCCGATCACGGCCAGCCGCCACACCCGCGGCCGCCCCGCCCAGCGAGTGATGGCGGGAGCCGCGGCAATTGCGAACGCGCACATCATGATTGCGTGCCCGGTCAGCAACAGTGACGGCGGCATCATGTTCTTCAGTTCTTGGGTGTCGATGCCGACGAGGCTCAGCTCGTACGGGCCGAACCACACCAGTGCGACGTTGACCGCGAACATCGCCACCCCAACGGCCAGAGCCGTCCGCGCGGCGACCAACCGGCGCCGATACGCCACGCCGAGCATGCCGGGGATCAACCAGGCGACGAGGTTGACGTAGCCCAACGCCGACCACGCGGCGTCGTGCACCCTGATGGCGTCGACGAGTGCGATCAGCGCGTACAGGGCGGTCACGGAGCCGACGAGACGGGCCGTCGTCGTGATGTGGGCCAGCAGCGGGACGGCGGCCAGGGCGACGACGTAGACGCCGAGGAACCACAGCAGCTGGATGCTGATTCCGGCGACCGACTCGTACACCCGGGTCGGCAGGAGCGGGCGCAAGACGACCAGCGTCGCCGCCCAGAACGCGAGGTAGTAGAAGACCGGCCGGTAGAGCCGGGTGCAGCGCTTCAACAGCCACCCGCCCCAGCTGCGGCCTGGTTCCCACGAGCCGACCGACGCTGCCACGCCCGCAAAGAAGAACAGCGGCATGATTTGAAAGACCCACGTCAGCGCCTGGAACGCAGGTGACGTGGTGAGGAGGTTGCCCCATTCGAAGACGCCGTCGGCGATCGTGCTGGTCGCCATGATCGTGTGGCCGGCGACGACGCCGATCAGCGACGCGATCCGGATGACGTCGAGGGTCCGGTCTCGGTTCGCCGGGGTGGCCGACTCGATCGCGTCGGCGGTGGGAAAGATGCTGGTTACGCCCATGAATTGAATCTAGGGCCGAAGGGCGTAGGTAGTTTTACTCCACTTTTGCGGCTAGTCCTTGGTCACCATCCGCCGATCCAGCCTTCGAAGATCGCGTCCGGCTCGTCGTCGGGGCGTTCGGAGCGGCCGACCAGGAAGTCGAAGTCGCAGCCCCGGTCCGCCTGCAGCACGCGCTCGACGTACATCGAGGCGTACCCGCGGGTGTGACGTGACGGTCTGGGCGTCAGGTCGGCGCGGCGGGCGACCAACTCCTCGTCGGACACCAGCATGTCCAGCGTGCCTGCGCGGGCGTCGAGCGCGATGACGTCGCCGTCGCGCACCAGGGCGAGCGGACCGCCCACCGCCGACTCCGGGCTGACGTGCAGCACGCAGGTGCCGTAGGCGGTGCCGCTCATCCGGGCATCGGAGATGCGCACCATGTCGGTGACGCCCTCCTTGAGCAGCTTGCTCGGGATGGGCAGCTGACCCCACTCCGGCATGCCAGGTGCGCCGCGCGGCCCGGCGGACCGCAGGATCAGCACGGAATCGCGCGTCACCTCCAGGTCGGGGTCGTCGAACCGACGCATCAGATCCTTCATGTCCTCGAAGACCACGGCCGGTCCCTGGTGCACCAGCAGTTCGGGGCTGGCGGCGCTGCACTTGATCACCGCGCCACCGGGTGCAAGGTTGCCCCGCACCACCGCGAGGCCGCCCGGCGGCTGGAAGGGCGCGTCCAGCGGCGCGATGACCGCCGTCTCGGTCGCGGCTGCGGTCGGAAGGTTGTCGGCAACGGTCTTGCCGGTGACGGTGATCGCGTCGGTGTGCAGCAGCGACTCGACCGACTTCATCACCGCCGGTATTCCGCCCGCGTGGAAGACCTGCTCGACGAGGTGCTCACCGGCAGGCCGCACGTTGACCACCAGCGGTGTGCGCGCCGAGAGTTCGTGAAAGCGGTCCAGCGACAACGGAACTCCCACCCTGCCGGCGATGGCCAGCAGGTGCACGATCGCGTTGGTCGACCCGCCGACCGCCAGCATCAGGGTGATGGCGTTGTCGAACGCCTCGGCCGTCATGACCTGCGACGGCCTCAGCCGCTCGACGGCCAACCCGACCGCCCGCGCACCGACCTCCTCGGCGACCTGCAGCCGGCGCGAGTCCATCGCGGGGATGGCCGCGCCGCCGGGCAGGGTCATGCCGAGGCCCTCGACCAGGGTGGCCATCGTGGAGGCGGTGCCCATCTCCGGACAGTGCCCCCGCGACGGACCCGCGGCCGCCTCGAGTTTCTCGTACTCGGCCATCGACATCCGGCCGGCTCGCACGTCGTCGATGTACTCCCAGAGGTCGGTGCCCACCCCGAGCTGCTTGCCCCGGAACACCGCGGGCGCGGCAGGCCCGCCGGTCAGCGCAATCGCGGGGACGTCGGCGCTGGCGGCCCCCATCAGCTGTGCCGGGACGGTCTTGTCGCAGCCGCCGAGCAGGACGACGGCGTCGAAGGGATAGGCGCGGATCGACTCCTCGACGTCCATCGCCATCAGGTTGCGGAACAGCATGGTGGTCGGTTTCATCAACTGCTCGCCGAGCGACATGGTGGGGAACTCCAGCGGGAAGCCACCCGCCGCCAGCACGCCGCGCCGCACCGAGTCCGCCAGACCGCGAAAGTGCATGTTGCAGTTGACGACTTCGGACCACGAGTTGCAGATGCCCACGATCGGCTTGCCCTCGAAGGCCATCCGGGAGAACCCCGACGCCCGCATGGCCGACCGGTGAACGAAGCCCGGCACGTCCTTGCCTGCGAACCACTTGGCGCTCCGCAGCCCGCTCGACGGCGTCGTCACGTTCAGCGGACCCGGGCCGCGTACGCGGTGACCTTGCGCAGCGCGGGTTGGCGCGCCGCCCGGTAGCCCACCCAGCGCCCGGGCCTGGTGGACATCAGGCCGCCGACGACGCGTTGCTGCCACGGCGCCTTGCGGCCGCCCGTCCCCGTGGCGGTGCGGACCGGTGCGGCCGTGCCCGACGCGTCGGCGAGGACCGCCTTCGCCGCGTTGTGGCCGTTGGCCCCCATCACCCCACCGCCGGGGTGGGTGCCCGACCCGCAGAGGTAGTAATTGCGCACGGGCGTGCGGTAATTCGCCAGCTCGGGCAGGGGCCGCGCGCCGAATAGCTGATCGAGCATCATGCTGCCGTGAAAGATGTTGCCGTCGGTGATCAGATACTCGTTGTCGAGGTCGTCGGGCGTGATGACGACGCGGTCGAGAATGTGCTCGCGCAGGTTTGGTGCGTAGATGAACAGGTCCTCGAGGACGAGGTCCGCCCACTTCTCCTTCTCGGCCGCCCACGTAGTCCCGGTGAGTTCGGAGGGCAGCTGCTGGATGCCAAGGGTCATGGTGTGCAGTCCGGCGGGGGCCAGCGAGTCGTCGGTCACCGACTGCGTGACCGCCTCGATGACGAAGGTGCTCGGGAAGGTGCCGCGCCGCTGCGCCTCGTAGGCCTCCTCGAACGCCTCCCGGCTGGGACCGAGCAGCTGATGCCCATGATGCTGCGGGCCCTCGGCGGCGTCAGGGAACGGAAGGTATTGCGGCAGTTCGTCGATCAGGAGGTGGATCCTGGCCATCGAGCCGCGGGTGTCGATGTTCCCGACGTCGCGGACTAGCTTGGCCGAAAGCACCCCGGGCTCGAGGAGCTTGAGCAGCGAGCGCTTGGGGTCGGCGTTGGAGATCACCCGGGCGGCGGTGACCACGGTCCCGTCGGTCAGGCGCACGCCGGTGGCCGTTCCGCGCTCGACGATCACCGTGTCGACCGGGGTCGAGGTGCGGATCGTCGCGCCGTGATGGCGCGCACCGGCGGCGAGTGCCTCGCTGATGGCGCCCATCCCGCCGCGGGCCAGGCCGAATTGTCCGAAGTTGCCGTTGAATTCGCCCCAGGAGTGGTGCCCGTAGGTATACGCCGTTCCGGGTGTGGAGGGTCCACCGAAGATCGACACCATGCCGAAGAACGTCAGCATGCTCTTCAGCCGCTCGTCCTCGAAGTACCGGTCGAGCAGGTCGCGGACCGACAGCAGCGTGAACTCGTCGAACAGCGTCTGCTCGCCGGCCGCCTCGAACGCGGCGAACACCTCCGAGCGCTGGGGCGGCGGTGCCAGCAGATACGGGGTGACGAGCCCGGCGAAGCGCTGCAGCCGAACCCCGAAGTCGAGGAAGGCCTGGGCGTCGTTCTTGTTGATCTTCTCCAACTCGCGCAGCGTGCGGTCGGTCTCCTTCCACATCGTGAAGGAGGTGCCGTCGCGAAACAGGCTGAACGACAGCGCGTCTCCCTGGTACAGGTCGAGGCCGAACCTAGTCAGCTCGAGTTCGGTGATGATCTCTGGCCGCAGCAGGCCCGCGATGAACGCGCACGACGACCACTTGCTGCCGGGGATCAGTTCCTCGGTGACGCAGGCCCCGCCGACGAGATCGCGGGCCTCCAGCACCAGCACCCGTTGGCCGGCCCTGGCCAGATAGTTGGCGGTGACGAGGCCGTTGTGGCCCGCGCCGATGATGACGGCGTCGTACTCCGGTGTAGCGGTCATGTCAGATCTCCTGTGGCAGGGGTGATTTACGGGTCAGCAGCGTGGCGACGCTGCCGGGCTCGACGAGTTCGTCGAACCTCTCGACCACGGGCTTCAGTTCCGGTGACGAGTCGCGGACGCGTTCCCATTCGGGCCACGACGAGACGGTCATGATCTCGACGACGTCGGTGCCCTCGCCCTCGACATTCCCCGTCGCTTCGCTCGCCCCGTCGACCAGATACACCTCGAACCCGAGGACCACGTCGAACGCCAGGCACGTCGGCCGGTCGAGGTCGGCCGAGAAGCGCTCGAACTGCTCGGCGGTGACCCCGGAGCGCAGCCGGAAGGTGTTGACCGCGCTGACCGGCATCAGGCGATCTCGCGATTGATCATCACGTGCTTGACCTCGGTGTACTCCTCGAGGGCGTATACCGACATGTCCTTGCCGTTGCCGGACTGCTTGAAGCCGCCGTGTGGCATCTCCGGTGTAACGGGTAGGTGGTCGTTGATCCACACGGTGCCGAATTGAAGATCGCTCGACGCGGTCATCGCCCGCGACAGGTCGTTGGTGAAAACCGATGCGGCGAGGCCGTATTCGGTGTCGTTGGCCCAGGCGATGACGTCGTCGCCGTCGCCGAACTTCGTCACCGACGTCACGGGACCGAACACCTCGGTGCTGACGATCTCGTCGCCCTGACGCGCGCCGACGACGACGGTGGGCGCGGTGTAGAAACCCGTGCCGGGGTTGTCGCCCTGGATGAGTTCGACGTGCCCGGTGGCCTTGGCCCGCTCGACGAAGCCTTCGACCCGGTCGCGGTGCGCCGCCGTGATGACCGGACCCATCGACGTGTTCTCATCCGCGGTGTCGCCCAGATCCAGTTCCTTGACCGCCTTTTCGAGGCCGGCGACCAGCTCGTCGTGGATGGACTCGTGGACGTAGAGCCGGGACGCGGCCATGCAGTCCTGACCGGAGTTGCAGAACGCACCCTCCATGATCTTGCCGACGGCCAGGGGTACGTCGGCGTCGGAGTACACCAGCACCGGGGCCTTGCCGCCGAGTTCGAGGTGCAGCCGCTTGAGATTCGAGTCGGCGGCGGCGTGCATCAGCGCCCGTCCCGTCGCGACCGATCCGGTGAGCGACGACATCCGTACTCGTGGATGAGCGACCAATCGGGCGCCGACCTCCTTGCCGTCGCCGGTCACCACGTTGAACACGCCTGCCGGGAAGAGATCCTCGGCGAGTTCGGCGAGCCGCAGCACCGAGTATGGGGTGTGCTCGGAAGGCTTGAGCACCAGCGTGTTTCCGGTGAGCAGCGCGGGGGAGATCTTCCAGATCGCCATCAGCAGCGGGTAGTTCCACGGGGCGACCGAGCCGACGACGCCGAGCGGGTCGCGCCGGATGATGCTGGTCTTGCCCCGCACGAACTCGGCGGCGGCGCGGCCCTCCATGGTGCGGGCGCCGCCCGCGAAGAACCGGAGGTGATCGGGGATCATCTCCATCTCCTCCAGGGCGAGGCCGATGGGCTTGCCAACGTTGCGCGACTCGATCTCGGCGAGCGTGCGCTGGTCGGCCTCGACGCGGTCGGCCAGGGTGAGGAACGCCCGGGCCCGTTCGCCGACCGGCGTCCTGGCCCAGTCGGGGAAGGCGGCCTCGGCGGCTGCGACGGCGCGGTCGACGTCGGCCGCACCGCCACGGGCGATTTCGGCGAAGGCCTCACCGGTGGTCGGGGCGTTGACCTGGTCGACGCCGCCGTCGGCCGCGTCGGTCCAGGTGCCGTCGATGAACATCTTGGTGTGGAAGGTCGCGGTTTGAAAGGTCATGATCACTCCTCGGTGGTGGTGGGTGCGCCGCCGGCCGCCATGGCCAGCAGGGCGCGAACGTCGTCTTTCGACATGGGTTGTTGCGCAATGGACGTGTGCACCATCAGGCCCTCGACCACTACGTCGACGAGCCGTGCGGTGGTGCGGTCGAAGTGCTCCGCCAGGGCGTCCTCGGCACGTTCCATCCAGCGCTGGGTCAGGCGCCTGATCTCGGGCCTGCGCACGGCGTCGCCGTACAGCTCGTAGGTGACGGCGAGTTCGTTGGGATGGCTGGCGAGGTCGTCGGTGATGGCCGAGGCGATGGTCTCGATGAGGTCGTCGCCGTCGCCGCACGAGGCCAGGCGGGTTTCGAACCGGCTTGCCAGCGCGTCGACGTGTGCCTCGAACGCGTGCTGGACGAGGTCGTCGAGGGTGGCGAAGTGGTAGGTGACCGAGCCCAGCGGTACGTCGGCGGCGGTGGCGACGGCGCGGTGGGTGATGCCGGCCACGCCGTCGCTGGCGAGTACTTCCAGGGCCGAGGCCACGATGCGCTCCTTTCTGTCCGGGTCGTGTCGACGTGCCCGCCGCGGCGCGGATCCCATGCCAACTCCTTTGTTAAGAACATTCGTACGCATCGTTGTGGACAAATGTACGTAACGTCGGACGCCGGCGCGCGGCGAATCGTGAATTGGGTTGGTCCTAGGACGCTTCGGGCGCGGGCTCGTCGAGCTCCCGCTCGTTGAGCGCCTGCCCGACCAATGCATACCTCGCCGGCGCAGCGACCTTGAGGTAGACGCCGTAGGCCGCGCCCGCGAGGAAGGCGATGAACACCAGCGAGAGCATGATCGCGGCCATGGTGCCCTGCACGCCAAGCAGCACGTCGAGGCTGTCGAGCGTCAGGACGAAGAACCCGCCGAGCCCCACGATCGCGAGCAGCGGCGCGATCACGGTGTTCCACGGCCGCTTGTCGACGTCGGACTTGCGGAAGAACGCGAAGATCGCGATGCCTGCGACGAGCTGCGACAGGATGACCCCGACGGTGCCGATGCCCGTCGCCCAGGTGAACAGCGTCGCGAACGGGTCCTGCCCGAAGAGCGCGAACAGTGCGATCACGACGCCGACGGTGACGCTCTGGACGATCGACGCGACCCACGGCGTCTGGCGGCGGGGCAGCGTCCAGCCGAGCGGCTTCCAGATCAAGCCCTGCCGCCCGAGGGAGAACGTGTACCGGGCGACGTTGTTGTGGAAGGTGACGATGGCAGCGAACGTCGCGGTCACGATCAGCACCTGGAACAGCAGCGAGATGTTGTGGCCGATGATGGTGTCGCTGGCCACGAAGATGAAGTTGCCACCCGTCTCGGTGGCGATCCCGACGACCTTGTCGATGCCCAGCGCGTTGATGATGAGCCAGCCCGACACCGCGTAGAGGACGCCCATGAATGCGATCGACAGGTAGGTGGCGCGCGGGATGGTGCGCGCCGGATCACGCGCTTCCTCGCCGTAGATCGCCGATCCCTCGAAGCCGATGAACGAGGCGTGCGCGAACATCAGGGCGACGCCAAGTGCGCCACCAAGCACGACGCTCGGCGCGAACGGCTCGAAGGAGAACTGAGACACGGGGACGGCGTCACCGAACAGGCTGAACGCGCTGAGGATGGTGATCATGGTGACCTCCAGCGTCATGAAGACGCCGAGGACCTTCGCGCCGGAGTGCACGCCCTGCACGCCGAGGCCGAGACACAACAGCAGGCCGACGAATGCGTAGGCCCACCAGGGGATCTCGACGCCCAGTCGAGGATTGATCAGCTCGGCGGCGTAGTAACCGAAGCCGCCGTAGAGCCCGGCCTGGATCGCGTTGTAGGCGAAGATCGCGAGGAACGCCGACCCCAGTCCGGCGATGCGCCCGAGCCCCAACGTGACGTAGGCGTAGAACGCCCCCGCATTGGTGACGTGTCGGCTCATCGCCACGTATCCGACGGCGAAGATCATCAGCACCACCGCGGCGATGACGAACGCACCGGGCATCCCGACGCCGTTGCCCGAGCCGATGATGATGGGGAAGAGCGCGACGACGACGGTCAGCGGGGACGCCGCGGCGATGATGTAGAAGAAGATGCTCGGCACGCCGAGGCTGTTCTGCTTGAGGCCATGGTTGCGCCGCCCGGCAGGTGGCGACGTGTCGGGCGAGGGCGAGGTGCCGGTCGGCGGCGTCGAAACGGGCCGTCGCGGGGGTAGGGAGGCGGTGACGTTCTCCATAGTCGTTCATCTTTCGTGTTTTTGGGCGTGTGAAGATGCAAGGGGAACCGGGCGGCGTGGTGGTCCGTCACCCCCTCGTGCCGAGAGCGAGGTCGAGGAGCAGGTCTTCCTGGCCGCCGACCATCGACCTGCGGCCGGCTTCGACGAGCAGGTCGCGGGTGTCGACGCCGACGTCGGCAGCAATGCGCTCGGCGTGCAGGAGAAAGCTGGAGTACACGCCGGCAAAGCCCAGCGTCAGCGTCTCGCGGTCGACCCGCACGGGGCGCTGCTGCAGCGGCCGGACGACGTCGTCGGCCGCGTCCATCAGCGCGTACAGGTCACAGCCGTGCCGCCACCCGTTGAGTTCGGCGACGGCGACGAAGGCCTCCAGCGGGCAATTGCCAGCTCCGGCACCGAGACCGGTCAGCGAGGCGTCCACGCGGTGCACGCCCTCCTCCACCGCCACCAGTGAATTGGCCACTCCAAGAGCCAGATTGTGGTGCGCGTGCACCCCGATCGACGTCGTCGGCGAGAGGACTTCGCGGTAGGCGCGCACCCGATCGCGAACGCCGGTCATCGTCAACCGGCCCGCCGAGTCGGTGACGTAGACGCACTCCGCGCCGGCGTCCTCCATCACCTTGGCCTGGGCGGCCAGCAGGTCCGGCGGTGCGAGATGCGACATCATGAGGAAGCCGGCGACGTCGAGTCCGAGTGAGCGGGCGGTGCCGATGTGCTGGCGGGCGATGTCGGCCTCGGTGCAGTGGGTCGCAACCCGCACCGAGGTGACGCCGAGGTCGACGGCAGCGCGCAGATCGTCGACCGTCCCGATGCCGGGGATGAGAAGCGTTGTCAGACGGGCGGTCTGGACGACCTCGGCCGCGGCGGCGATCCAAGCGCCGTCGTCGTGCGCACCCGCCCCGTAGGTCAGGCTGCCGCCGGCCAGTCCGTCGCCATGCGCGACCTCGATCGCCGCGACGCCCGCGGTGTCGAGCGCACCGGCGATGCGCCGGACGTCGTCCAGGCCGAACGAGTGCCCGACGGCGTGCATGCCGTCGCGCAGCGTCACGTCCTGGACGTAGACCTCGGTGCTCATCGGACCGGCTCGGGTGTCAGGGTGACCAATTGCTCGGCGACCTGGACGGCGGCGGCCGTCATGATGTCGAGGTTGCCCGCGTAGGCCGGAAGGTAGTCGGCGGCGCCCTCCACCTCGAGAAAGACTGTCACCTGCTGCAGGTCGAGTCGGCCTGCGGCCCCGGCCAGACGACGACGCGGATCGGTCGACGGGACGGGGTCGACCCGGACCCGTTGAGCCAGGCGGTAGCCCGGCACGTACCGCGCCACCTGGGCCACCATCGCGGTGACGGCGGAGTCGATCGCGGCCTCGTCCGTGGTGGACACCAGCGCGGCGACGGTGTCACGCATCAGCATCGGCGGCTCGGCCGGGTTGAGCACGATGATGGCCTTGCCCCGGGTGGCGCCGCCCACGATCTCGATGGCCCGCGCCGTCGTGTCCGTGAACTCGTCGATGTTGGCCCGCGTGCCGGGACCCGCCGACCGCGACGAGATGGACGCGACGATCTCGGCGTAGTGCACGTCCGTCACACCGGCCAACGCCGCGACGACGGGGATCGTGGCCTGGCCGCCGCACGTCACCATGTTGAGGTTCCGCTGACCCGCGAGCCGCGCCATGTTGACCGCCGGCACCACGAACGGACCGATGGCGGCGGGGGTGAGGTCGACGACCCGCCTGCCGGACTCCGCCAACGCCGCGTCGTTCACGCGGTGGGCACCGGCACTGGTCGCGTCGAACACCACCTCGACGTCGTCGAAGGCACCGAGCCTCAGCAGACCGTCGACGCCATCGGCGGTGACCGCCACGTCCAGCGCGGCGGCCCGCGCGAGACCGTCACTGCCCGAGTCGATCCCGGCCATGGCCGCGACGTCGAGCACGTTCGAGCGGCGCAGTTTCATCAACAGGTCAGTGCCGATGTTCCCAGAGCCGATGATCGCGGCCCGATGACGTCGAGTCATCGCGTCTCCGTTCGTCTGCATCAGTTGGTGTGTGCGCGCAACGCGGGACGCGGCTTCGGCGACACGGCGACGTCGGGAGCGTTGGTCTGCACCAGCTCGTTGAGGATCGCGGCGTGGCGGACCTTGTGGCGGATCAGTTCGGCGTGGAACTCGGGGCGAACCCAACCGTTGTACATGACGGCTTCGGACTCACCCGGCTCGATCTTGAAGTAGACCGGCCCCGCGACGCGCGCGATGTCGCCGGTCTCCCACAGCCGGTTCATCCCACCGAAGGACTCGAAGGTCTCGGCCCAGACGTCGAGCGGGACGTCGACTGAGTTGCGGATGGCGGCCAGCATCGGGCGGGAGAGGTCGCCAACGGGATTGACGCTGTCGGCGCCGAGTTCCTGGAGGATCCGGATCGAAGCCGGGTTGGCGTGACCGGCGTAGACCGAGATCTTGAACTTGGCGTCCGCAGGGATGTGGCCGGCGTCGCGCGCCTTGTTCAGGATGTCGAGAACGCCTTCGTCCCAGACCAATACGCCGCGGATGCCGGTGGAGAAGATGCGGAGGTAGTCGTCGAGCAGGTAGCGGATGTTGTCCAGGCCGCGGACGCGTCGGCCACCGGCCTGGCCTTCGGTGCTCAGCGCTTGGCGGCCGAGGTCCCAGCCGGTGCGTGGCCCGGGGACGGCGATCAGTTCGATGCTGCGCTCCGCCGCCAAGGTGGCCACGTCGGCCAACTCCTTCGTCGTGAGCAACGTCGTGCCGCCGCCGAAGGCGATGACGCGGTGTATGAAGACCCCGTGCTCGTCGGCCTCGTCGAGCATGGCCTCCAGGGTCGAAAGTCGTTCGACGCCAGAGATTTCCAAGCGATACTTGCCGCCGTCGTCGAACGCCTTGGTCGACGGGGTGAGGGCGTAGTCGTCGGCCGTCATGAGGTCTTGTGCGGCCAGGATGCTGGCCCCGTCGACCTTGGACCTACGGCTGTCGGCTGCGGTGGGCATCGCTTCTCCTTCGAAGGCCGGATCGCGCAACATCCGGAATTTCACTGAGTGATATCTGACTGCGCTGAATGAAAATGTAAGAGGTGCGGACGCGCCTGTCAACAGGAACGGCCAATTCACTGGGTACTGGTAACCTTCACTGAGTGAAACCAGCTGCGGCACCGGAGAAGTCCACCAGCCTGATCGGCGTCGAACGCACGGCCAGGATCCTCACCGCGGTGGCGGACTCCGACATCGGCAATCTCACCGAAATCGCAAGGCGCACAGAGCTAAACGAGGCCACCGTGCTGCGTTATCTCAACAGCCTGTCCGCACTCGGTTACGTGGAGCGCTTCAACGCGAATCAGTACCGACTGGGCTGGGAGATCTTCCGGCTCGGACAGCGGGCCTTCTCCAACCAGGTTCCCTCCGACGCGGTGATGCCCACCATGGAGCGGCTGGTGAACGAGTTCAACGAGACGGTGAACTTCGCCGCGCACAAGGACCGCAGCGTCGTCATCCTGGAGGTCGTCGAAGGCAGGCGTGCGGTCAAGAAGGTCAGCGACGTCGGACAGACCGATCCGTGGCATGCCTCCGCGTTGGGCAAGGCACTCCTGGCGACCATGCCCGACAGCGTCTGGCACGACGTCGTCGCCTCGGCGGGACTCCCCGAGCTGACCGCGCACACCATCACGTCGATGAAGAAGATGGCTGCGGAGATCAAGGAGATTCGCGAGCACGGCTTCGCGGTCGACCGCGAGGAGGCCGCCGAGGAACTCACCTGCGTGGCCGCCGCCGTCCCCACGCCGAACGGGGCGCCGTCGCGCTACGCGCTGAGCATCAGCTTCCTGACCCACCGGCTGACCGCCGAGAGCTTGGCGCACGCAGGTACCCAGGTCGTCGCGGGTGCCCGCGAAATCGCAGCCAAGCTGCCGTAGTCCACCGCCGTCACTTGGCAGCGGCGATCCGCCGTTCCTGCACCAGGATCGCGACCAGACAGATCGCGGCGAGCACCGCGGTGGCGATCGCGAAGCTGACCCCGGCGGTGCGCAAGCCCAGGTGCTGGGAGGCAAACCCCTCGGCTATCACCGGCAATGAGATCGCCACGTAGGCCACCACGAAGTACGTCGAGCTGACCTCGGCGCGGCGGTCGGCGGGCGCCAGTTCGGCGACCGCGGCCAGGCCGCGGCTGAAGCTGATGCCCTGCCCGATGCCAGCCACCAGGGCGGCGACGACCAGCAGCGGCAGCGACGCAAGGTGCAGCGCGACGGCCAGCAACACCATGCCGACGACCAGGATCGCGCAGCCGATCGCGACTGCCCGTCGCGGCGGGATGCGACGCGCCGGCAGTTGGACGATCGCCGAGGCGACGAAGATCGAGCTCGCCACCACCCCGGCGACGGCGTGGTTCTCGATGCCGATGACCGACCGGACGAACGTCGGCACCACCGCCATGAACAGGCCCGTGACGGAGAACCCGGCGAACGCCGCCGTCGCCGCGGTCAGGAACACGGGCCGCATCTCGGCCGGCACCGAGAGTCGTTGCAGACCAAGCGTTCCGGTGCGCGACGACGTTTCGGGCGCCATCAGCACCGCGCCGACGCCGAGGAGCACCAACACGATGTGCACCCAGAAGGACAGCTGCAGCGGAGCGGGGGCGTACTGCACCAGCACGCCGGCCACCAACGGTCCGGCGCCAAGGCCGCCTATGTTGGCGACGGTCGCGATGGCCGTCGCACGGTCGCGCTGGTGGGGCGGCGAGGTCTCGACGATGGCGGCGGTCGCGGCCCCGGTGAAGACGCCGGCCGACAAGCCCGACAGCACCCGGCCCACCAGCAGCAGCGGCACGTCGTCGGCGAACAGGAACACCACGGCGCTGGCCAAGGCGAACCCGGCGCCCGCGAGCAGCACCGGGCGCCTGCCGAGCGCATCGGACCAGCGGCCGAACACCAGCAGCGCGGCGAGCACGCCGACGGCGTAGGTGGAGAAGATGACCGTCGTCGTCAGCACCTGGAAGTGCATGCGGTCGGAGTAGAGCGCATACATCGGGGTCGGCAGGGTGGTGCCGAGCATGATCGCCGCGAACGCGTATGCGAGCAGGGCGAACCCGAACCGCTGGCGGGTGGGCGTCGGCTGCTGCTCGGTCACTTGGCTGATCGTAGGCACGTGGCGGTCAACGCGCCGGGGGCGCCGGGACTTCCCGACGCCCCGCCGCGCCTAGTGTGAGATTGCCTTCTCTGCGCCGACGCCCGTGAGCGACCGGACCTCCATCTCGGCGTCGAGCACCGGATCGCCGGGCACCTTGGACGTCATGGTGCCGACGATGCCGAGCACGAACGCCAGCGGAATCGACACGATGCCGGGGTTCGCGAGCGGGAACCACGCGAAGTCCACGCTGGGGATCATGGCCGTCTTGGCGCCGGACACCGCAGGGGAGAAGACGATCAGGATCAGCGTCGAGATCAGCCCGCCGTACATGCTCCACAGCGCACCGCGGGTGTTGAACCGCTTCCAGTACAGCGAGTAGACGATCGTCGGCAGGTTGGCGGCCGCGGCGATCGCGAAGGCGAGCGCGACCAGGAAGGCGACGTTCTGCCCGTTGGCCAGAATGCCCAGCCCGATCGCAAGGATGCCGAGCACGACTGCGGTGATCCGCGAGACCTTGACCTGCTCGCTCTCGCTCACCTGTCCCTTCTTGATCACGCTGGCGTAGATGTCGTGGGCGAACGACGCCGAGGCAGTGATCGTGAGGCCGGCGACGACGGCGAGGATCGTCGCGAAGGCGACCGCGGAGATGACGCCGAGCAGAATCACGCCGCCAAGCTCGAATGCCAGCAGTGGCGCAGCGGAGTTGACGCCGCCCGCCGCCGCCAGGATCTTGTCCGGTCCGACGAGCGCCGCGGCCCCGTATCCGAGCACCAGGGTGAAGAGGTAGAAGCCGCCGATGAGCGCGATGGCCCACACCACCGAGCGACGCGCTTCCTTGGCCGTCGGCACGGTGTAGAACCGCATCAGCACGTGCGGGAGACCCGCGGTGCCGAGGACCAGCGCCAGACCGAGCGACAGAAGGTTGATCTTGGAGGTGGTCGAGGCGCCGTACTGAGCCCCGGGGGCGAGCACGTCGCGCGCGGCGACGGCCTTGTCTGCCGACCCCGAGACGGCGGTCTGAGCGGCACCGAGGATCTCGGAGAAGTTCAGACCGAACTTGGCCAGCACCATCACCGTCATCAGTCCGGCGCCGGCGATCAGCAGCACGGCCTTGATGATCTGCACCCACGTGGTGCCCTTCATGCCGCCGACCAGGACGTAGACGATCATCAGGACGCCGACGACCGCGATGACGATCGACTGTCCGCTCTTGCTCTTGATGTCGAGCAGCAGTGCGACCAGTCCACCGGCACCGGCCATCTGTGCCAGCAGGTAGAACAGCGACACGGTCAGCGTCGAGGTGGCCGCGGCCATCCGGACCGGGCGTTGCTTGAGCCGGAAGCTCAGCACGTCGGCCATCGTGAATCTACCGGTGTTGCGCAGCAATTCGGCGACCAGCAGCAGTGCGACGAGCCACGCGACGAGGAACCCGATGGAGTACAGGAAGCCGTCGTAGCCGTAGACGGCGATGGCGCCTGCGATGCCGAGGAAGCTGGCTGCCGACAGGTAGTCACCCGCGATGGCGATGCCGTTCTGCGGCCCGCTGAAACCCCGACCGCCGGTGAAGAATTCGTCGGCGGTGGCGTTCTTCTTACTGGCGCGGATCACCACGATCATCGTGATGACCACGAACAGCGCGAAGATGCCGATGTTGGCGACCGGGTTGCCGATGGTTTCGCTCGCGGCGAGGTACGTCATTGCTCGGTGCCTTCCATCTCGGCGCGGATCGCCGCGGCCCTTGGGTCGAGTTCGCGGTTGGCGAAGCGGACGTAGATCCCGGTGATGAGGAACGTCGTCAGGAATTGTCCGAGGCCGATGAGCAGGCCGACGTTGACGAAGCCGAAGACGCGGATCGACATGAAGTCGTGTGCGAATGCCCCAAGCAGGACGTAGGTGGCATACCACACGAGGAAGAACGCGGTCATCGGAAAGACGAAGCGGCGCAGGCGGCTTCGTAGCTCTTGGAATTCGGGGCTGGCCTGCATGTCCACGAATTGTTGGGCCGTGTTGGCCGTCGGCCTATCGGTGGTCGCCACCGTGGTACTCCTGACGCTGGAAGTGAGATCTCAATGCTGAGCCTATTGAGACTCACGTCACATACTCAGCAGATTCGCAGGATGGGACGCCGAAGCCGGGACGCCGTGCGGTGAGCGGTCGGCCGACGACGACGAACGGTTCGGAGGGCAGAGCGAAGCGACGGGAAGTGATCAAGCCTCACTCGCGGGGGAGCCGTTCCACACCCATCCCGAGCCGCTCCGGGACGTGCATACGGGCGAAGATCCTGGCGACGTCCGGTGGTCGCGACGACGAGGTCAGCAGGCTCACCACCACCATCGTCAGGAATGCCAGCGGAACGGTGACCGCGGCGGGATAGCCGACGACGACGGCGGGCCACCCGCCGAGCGAGCGGTCGTCGAGACCGCCGACGACGGCCAGCGTCGTCGCCACCCCCGAGGCCAGACCGCCGACCACCAAACCGCATGCGGCACCGACGCTGGTCAGCCCGCGCCACCAAATGCCAAGCACCAGCAGTGGACACAGCGTGGACGCGGCCACCGCGAAGACGAGGCCGACGCTCCGCGACAGTTCCAGCGACGACGCAAGCAGCGCCAGCGGGATGGGCACCATGCCGCCGACGACCGCGGCGACCCGGAAGTCGCGCACACGGCCGCGCAGCACGTCGGTCGACAGCGCGCCCGCGATGCTGACGAGCAGGCCGGACGAGGTGGCGAGGAAGGCGGCGATGGCGCCGGCGGCGACGAGGGCTGCCAGGACCGGGGCGAGCGAAGCGACGGGGGATGACACCGCACCGGCCCCACCCCCGATCGCCGCACTCGGAAGCAGCAGCACGGCCGCGTCCGCGGTGCCCGTGATCAGCAGCTGCGGCACGAACTGCCTGGCGAACACCCCCAGCAGGGTGGGGAACAGATAGAACAGCGAGAGCAGTGCGATCACCGCCAGCGCCGTTCGTCTGGCCGCCGTGCCGTCGGGGTTGGTGTAGAAGCGCACCAGCACGTGGGGCAGTCCCATCGTGCCGAGGAAGGTGGCGATGATGATCGAAATGACTTGATAGAGAGGATGACCGCCGCCAAGCCCGCGGCCGGAGGCAAGCCAGTCGTCGCCCGAGCTGGGTGCGCCAGCGACCACCGGTGTCGCCGAACCAGCAGCCAGCGTCAGCGTGCTCCCTTGGGCCAACGTGTATTGACCGGGTGCGGGGAACGCCGTGCCGTCCATGCGGGTGCCGTCGACGTCGCCGGACACCGTGATGCCCGCCGGTTCGGCGACCTGGACGACGACGTCGGTTTCGACGGTGACCGTCGTCTGGTGCTGGATGACGGGCGGCAACGGCCCGTCCAACTTCGTGGTGTCGCTCAGGAAGAGGGCGAGCAGCGCCAGCGCGGGAACGGCGATCGCCGTGAGCTTCAACCAATACTGGAACGCCTGCACGAACGTGATGGAACGCATGCCGCCACCGACGACGTTGACGACGACGATGGCCCCGACGGCCACCGGCCCCACCCACACCGGAAGGCCGAGAAGGGTTTTGAGAGCCAGCCCGGCGCCCTGGTACTGCGGGACGAGGTAGAAGGTACAGATGACGACGACGACGAGCATCGCCACCTTGCGCAGCCGCGCCGAACCCAACCGGAACTCGGCGAAGTCGGGCACGGTGTACGCGCCCGAGCGGCGCAGTGGCGCGGCGACGAAGAGCAGGAGACCGAGGTAGCCGGCGGTGAATCCGACCGGATACCACAGCGCGTCGGCACCGTACTTGGCGATCAGCCCCGCGACACCGAGAAATGAGGCAGCCGAAAGGTATTCACCGGAGATCGCGGCGGCATTCCACTGCGGGCCGATGCTGCGCGAGGCCACCAGGAAGTCCGACGTGGTGCGGGACAGCCGAATTCCGTAGAAGCCGATGCCGACGGTGGCCAGCGCCGCGGCGAGCAGGGCCGCCGCGGTGAGCGGTGCACCCGTCACGGTTCGCCGTCGACCACGTGGACGAAGTCCCGCTCACCCTGCTCGGCCAGCCGAACGTAGAGTCGGCCAACGCCGTACAGCACCGGATAGACGAGGGCGGCGAGAATCAGCCAGTTCAGCCGAATGCCGGCGATCTGAACGTCGTCGACTTGGGGAAAGAGGCCAAGCAGCAGCGGGATCAACGCGACCGCACACACGGCGACGGCGGCAAGGCGCAGCGCCAGCCCGAGTTGGGCCCGCACCAGACCGCGGACCAACGCGTCGCCGACCCGAGTTTGTTCCTGCACTTCGACCCGCGTGCGGATGACCCTGGCGCCACGGCGGTTGGCCAGGATCACGCGTTCACGTTGTGGGCGTGGGTTAGTCATCGTCGAGGAATTCCCCGGTCGAGCTCGCGGGCCGCAGGTTGCGCATCGGTTCGCGGATCACGCGGTCGCGGAGTTCACGGGCCTGACGGCGACTTACGGGCAGTTCCACCGCGGGCGACGCGCCGTTCGCGCGTAGGCGGACGAGCACCGCGCCGTCGCTCGTCCGCAGTCCGGTCACCATCCGAAGTGCCACCAGATACGAGCGATGGATCCGCTGGAAACCACGTTCGCGCCAACGGGTTTCGAGGATACTCAACGGAATTCGCACCAGGTGTGCGCCCGACTCGGAGTGCAGGCGCGCGTAGTCGCCCTCGGCCTCGACCCAGCTGATGGTGTCGCGAGGAACCAGGTGCGTGATGCCCCCGAGCTCGGCGGGAATGACGTCATCCCGCTCGTCGTCGTCTTCGTCGGGAGCGTGGCTCGGCTCGGACGCTACGGCAAGCACTCTACGAACGGCTTCGTCGAGCCGGCTCTGCCGGATGGGTTTCAGCAAGTAGTCGACCGCCCCCACGTCGAATGCCTGTACGGCCTTGTCGTCGTGCGCCGTCACGAACACCACCGCGGGGCGGTAGGAGTAGTTGGCGAGGACCCCGGCCAGTTCCAGGCCGCTGAGGCCAGGCATGTTGACGTCGAGGAACACCGCGTCGATGGGACGCCGGTTCAGTTCGCGCAGCGCCGAAGTCGCGTCACCGGCCCGAAGCACCTCGGAGATGTCGGGATGCGCGTCGAGCAGGTAGGCCAGCTCGTCGAGCGCGGGCGCCTCGTCGTCGACCGCGAGCACCACGAGCGGCTTCACCTGAACGCACCTCCGCCGGCCCGGACTCCCGACCGGAATTTCGGGACCCGCATGAGGACCTTGGTTCCCGCGCCCACGGCCGTCTCGACCACCAGACCGTAGTCGTTCCCGAACGCCGCGCGCAGGCGATGGTCGACATTGGTCAACCCGACGTGCGCGGAGTGCCCGCTCGCGTCGGGCGCTCCGACGGCCAGTGCGTCGGCGGGGCCCGACCGCAACGCATCGGGGTCCATGCCGACGCCGTCGTCCTCGACGGTGATGACGCAGTCGGTCCCGTCGTCGCGCGCGAGGATTTCGACGGTTCCGCCGCCGCGGTCGGCCAGCCCGTGCCGGACGGCGTTCTCCACCAACGGTTGCAGTGCCAGGAACGGGACGACGACCGCGAGCATCTCGGGGGCGACCTGCAGCCTGACGGTGAGTGATTCGCCGAAGCGGGCCCGTTCCAGCGTCAGGTAGCGGTCGATGTTGCGCAGCTCGTCGGCCAGCGTGGTGAACTGGCCCGCCGCACGGAACGAGTACCTGGTGAAGTCGGCGAATTCGAGGATCAGCTCCCTGGCGCGGTCGGGGTCGGTGCGGACGAACGACGCGATGGTGTTCAGGGCGTTGTAGATGAAGTGCGGGCTGATCTGGGCGCGCAGCGCCAACACCTCAGCGCGGTCGAGGCGGGCGCGCGAGGCGTCGAGGTCGGCGAGTTCGAGCTGGCTGGCGGCGTAGCCGGCCACCTCGCCGATGGCACCGACCATGCCGGGGCCGGGCTGCCGCGACGTCACCGCGACCAGGACGCCGAGCGCGTCGCCGTCGTCGGTCAGCAGTGGTTGGGCGACCATCGCCCCCGCGCGGTGGCTCGACATGATGCGTCGCTGCCCGGCGAGGGCTTCCTTGGCTGCGGTCCCGGCCGCGGCGAGGGCGTCGGTCGTGTCGGACGGATCATGGGCCAGGTGCTCGCCGGACGCGTCGTAGACGACGACGGCGTCGGCACCGGTGAGTTGCCGGAGGAACGGCGCGGCGCGACCGGCCGAATCCTCGTCGAGCCCGTGCCGCAGTGCGTGCGCCGCCAGCGAAGCGGTGTGCAGCGCGGCGTGCACGGCGCGCTCGGTGGGGGTCGCCACGACGCGGCGGGTGCGCACCGCGATGACGGCGGCGACGACGGCCAGGAACAGCGCTGCCGCCAAGGCGATTGCGATCTCGGCAGGCATGTCACCTCGCACGGTCGGCCGGTCTGCGGGAGTGAACGTCACCTTAGACTGGCGCAATGGCGAAACTGCAGCTAGTGCAAGATCCCGTCGCCGACGAGCTTCTGGAGTCCAATCCCTTTGCGCTGCTGGTCGGGATGATGCTGGATCAGCAAATCCCGATGGAGGTCGCGTTCGCGGGCCCGCAGAAGCTGGCCGAGCGGATGGGCGGCGTGGACGCCCGCGAGATCGCCGACTACGACCCGGACGCCTTCGTCAAGCTGTTCTCGGAAAAGCCTGCGGTGCACAGGTTTCCGGGGTCGATGGCCAAGCGGTTGCAGACGTTGGCGCAGACCGTCGTCGACGAGTACGACGGTGACGTCGTGGCGCTGTGGACGGCCGGTGACCCCGACGGCCCCGAGGTGTTGCGCCGGCTGAAGGCGTTGCCCGGTTTCGGCGAGCAGAAGGCCAAGATCTTTCTGGCGCTGCTCGGCAAGCAGTACGGCGTGACCCCGGAGGGTTGGCGTTCGGCGGCAGGCGACTACGGCAAGGATGGCGCGCACATGTCGGTGGCCGACGTCGTCGACCAGGGCTCGCTGGAGAAGGTGCGCTCCTACAAGAAGGCCGCCAAAGCGGCGGCGAAGGCGGGGGCTGTGGGATCGTGAGGCATGGCGAAAACACACTTGAGCTGTCCCTGCGGCGAAGCCATTGTCGGCACTGACGAGGACGACCTCGTCGAGAAGGCTCAGTCGCATCTCTCCGAGGCGCACCCGGGCCGGGAGTACGACCGCGAGATGATCCTCTTCATGGCCTACTGACCTACCTAACCAAAACAGCACTGGCTGTCGTCGACGCCGAGGCTCGACGACAGCCAGTGCTGTCTCGGGGGAGATCACGGGACGACGGTGGAACCGATCGTCGGCATGAACTGGCACTGCTTCTCGGTGGTGGTGACCTGACCGAAGATCGTCGACATGATGCTGCCCGAACCGGTGTCGGCGATCGCGGTGAGCGTCGTCGGCCCCGCCGGGTTGATGTCGGCCTGCGGCTTGAGCGTGACCGTGCCCGACTTGCCGCTGGTCAGGTTGACCCAGGTCACGTTCAGCGGGAGCTTCTGCACGGCCGCCGGTCCCGGGGTGCCCATCGCGGTGAACACATAGGCGGTCTGGCCGGCGACGGGTCCCGGCTTGGGGATCGACGCCGGGCCCGCGACGGAGATCGCCGCCGCCAGCACGTTGCCACCGTCGGACCCACACCCGTTGCCGATCGACGGGTACATGAAGTCCTGCGTGGTCGGCGCGTCCGGCCCGAAGTTGGGCGCTGGTGCGGGAACTGCGCCGTCCGGGCTTGGGATGGTCGCCGCGGCGGGCACGGCCGCGGGGGCCGGAGCCGCTACCGCCTCGGGGGCGGGAGCGGGCGCCGGCGCGACGTCGGGAGCCGGCACCGCCGCCAGTGGCGCGGCCTCCGGTGCGGGGCCGACTGCATTCGCCGGGTCGATCCCCTGCGGGAGGTGCGCTTCGGTGCCGGGGATGGCGCCCGCCGCTGGCACGTGTGCCACCTGAGGATCGGCGACGAACTGGTTCACCGCCGTCGCGACGTTCTTCGATCCCGACGGCATCGCGCTGTTGCCCGCGAACGCCGCCGCCGCGGCCATCAGCATCGAGGCGGCGTTCGTCGGGTCACCAGCGGCTTGTTGAATCACCGGTCCCAGGCTCTCCATCGCGGGGAGCCCTGGCGCCTGAAGACCGCTGATCGGCAACGGCAACGGCAACGGCGGCGCGGGTTCCGCGTTGGCGACCGGTTGGGCGCTCAGCACGAGCGCGGCCGACGCACCGAGTGCGATCAGAAGCGTTCTGGTCGATGGCATGACTCTCCCGTGATGTCGATGGTGGTGCGGCGGTGAGGGGTGAACGTCAGGGCAGTGCGGAGGTGGGGAAGAACAGCGGTGCGAACGCGCCTTCTGCCGTGGCAGGCAGTGCGGGTGCGATCGCAGCCGGGACGGCGGCGGCGGCCGCGGGCGCCAGGGCCGTCGCGACGGGCGCCGCGGCGGGGACGGCTGCCGGTGACCGCGGAAGCAGGTTGGCCAGCGGCAGGCCCGGGGGCAGCAGCGAGGTCAGGTCACCCGGGAAGCTGAGCTCCTTGGGCAGCGGCAACACGTTGTTCGCGACCTGCGGGATCTGGACCTCGGCGGTGGGGACCAGGCCGGCGGGCTGCGCTGCGGGCACTGCGGCGGGAGCGGCCGCGGCGGGCAGCAGGCCGGGCAGGGCCGACGTCGCCGGGGCAGTGGCAGGCGCCGCTGCGGCGGGCAGCGTCACCGACGCGGTGGCCGCCGGTGCCGGTGCTGCCGGTGCGGCTGCCGGTGCGGCCGCTGCGCCCGTGAACGCCGACGCAAGGCCCTGCAGCATGGCCGGCGCGTTGGCCGGTGACATTCCGCTGAGGAACGGGATGTTCGGCATGGCGGGCGCGGGGGCCGGAATCGGGTCGGCCGATGCGGTGGCGCTGAGCAGCAGGGCACCCGGAACGGCGCATGCGGCCGCGATCACGCTGGTGGCAAAGGCTTTTCTGGCGAAGTGCATGGTTCTCCCGATCAGTTGGTGACACGTCTGAAACCGAAGCTACGGAGTTACTGGTGTTACTCAAGTGACACGTGTGGCATTTACTCAACCGTTATGGCTATGACGGCCGATGGTGACCGAACCGGCCACCTGCCACGGCCGGCGGCGACCGGAAACTAGAGTCGGACGGATAACGAGACAGTCAGAGGTCGAACCCGTCGGCGTCACCGTGGCGCCCCGACGCCGAGTGGCGAGCGCCGCGCCGTACCTGCTCGCGGTCAGCCTTCTCGCGCGGTTCGCCGTCACCTACCTGGTGCCCAACGGCACCAACTTCATCGACCTCCACGTCTACGTCGACGGCGCCGCGACCATGCGCGACGGCGGCCTATACGACTTCGTCTACCACCCGGTGATCCCGCCGCTGCCGCTGCAGTTCACCTATCCGCCGTTCGCCGGCGTGGTGTTCTACCCGCTGCACTTCTTGCCGTTCCCCGTCGTCGCGTTGTGCTGGCAACTCGGCACCGTGGCGGCGCTCTACGGATCGGCGGTGCTCGTCCTGAAGATGCTGGGCACGCCGGACGCCAGGCAGGCGATGGCGTGGACCGCGCTGGCCATCTGGTTCGAGCCGGTGCGCCACCTGTTCGAGCTCGGCCAGGTCGGCGCGCTGCTGATGATCGCCGTGCTCTACGCGGTGTACAGCACCAGGTGGTGGGTGTCCGGAGTGCTGGTGGGGCTGGCGACCGGGATGAAGCTCACCCCGGCGGTGGCCGGCACGTACTTCGTCGGCGCGCGGCGGTGGGGCGTCGTGCTGCTGTCGGCGGCGGTGTTCGGCGCGACGGTGGTGGCGTCGATCTTGCTTGGCGGCGCTCAGGCCCGCTTCTACTTCACCGACCTGCTGGGCAATGCGAACCGGGTAGGCGTGGTGGACACCCCGATGAACCAGTCGCTGCGCGGCGCCTTCGGCTACGTGGCGGGTCACGACGTCGGATACGGCGTGCCGCTGCTGGCCGCCGTCGCCGTCACTGCGGCGCTGAGCCTGGCCGCGTGGTGGCGCGTCGGGGCCGACGACGCGCTCGGCCGGATCGTCGTGGTGATGCTGTTCGGGTTGCTGATCTCGCCGATCAGCTGGACCCACCACTGGGTGTGGATGCTGCCGCTGGTCATGTGGCTGGTGCTCGGGTCGGCGCATCCGTGCGCCAAAGTCGTCGGCTGGGCGTGGGTGGTGCTCGCCTACGTCGGGTCGCCGTGGTTGGTGACGTTTGCGGGCGACACCGGCAGGCTGGACGGCAGACCCTGGTACGCCGAACTGTGCGGGTCGCTCTACGTGCTGGCGGCGGTGGCGACGCTGGCCTACCTCGCGGTGGTCAGCCGACGATCCGGTTGATGTCGCCGGCCATCGCGACGTCCTTGTCGGTGATGCCGCCCTCGGAGTGCGTGACGAGCGCGAAAGTTACTGTCCGCCAACGAATGTCGATGTCGGGATGATGATCCTTGAGTTCTGCGTGCTCGCCGACGCGGCGGACGGCGCCGATGCCGTCGAGGAATGCGGGGAACTTCACCGATCTGCGTAGGGCGCCGTCGGAGTGTTCCCAGCCCGCCAGGTCGGCCAGGGCGGCGTTCACTTGATCGTCGGTCAGCACGGCCATGTTTTGACGGTATACCGTCGCAGCGTGCCGAACCAGATCGTCGTCGCGGGCGCCTTGATCGTCGGTGCCAAGCTTCTGGTGGCCCAACGCGACCGGCCTCCGGAACTCGCCGGACTGTGGGAACTGCCCGGCGGCAAGGTGGCGCCGGGGGAGAGCGACGCCGCGGCATTGACCCGCGAGCTCGACGAGGAACTGGGCGTCGAGGTCAGCGTCGGAGCCCAGCTGAGCGCCGAGGTGGCGCTGAGCGCGACGACGATTCTGCGGGCCTTCCGCGTCACGCAGACGGGAGGAACCCTGGACCCGCGTGACCATCGCGCGCTGCGCTGGGTGACCGCCGACGAGCTCGACGCGCTCGACTGGGTGCCTGCCGACCGCGCCTGGCTGCCTGAGCTGATCGCCGTCCTGGCACGGCGCGACGGCGTCGACCGTGGGTCTTACGGCGAAGATCGGCCGCCGGAAACGCCATAGCGCCCACGCTCGGTGGCCATCCCGCCGCGGTGACATGGCGCACACCGTGGCGACGCCTCAACCGAACGCCCGAGGCGAGTACGTCGTCGGGACGGGTGCCGCGACGACCACCTGCGGACGCCTCGACCGCGCCGGCGGCTCACCTCGGTGAACGGTCGCGCCGCTACCGGGGTCCGCGGTGCCGGACGACGGCATCCGCGCAGCTCATCACGCCTTTCTGGCGCGTTTGAAGACCTTCTCCAACTCCTTGCCGCGAATACCCGAGAGTTCGGCTTTGTGCACCTTGTGGAGAACGAGCGGGCAGCGTTTGCAGCGGGGTTTGCTGCGACAACACTTCTTCTTCGCCTTGAGCGTGGCGAACTCCGACGGCTTCACTTGTCCCTCTCCATGTGCGCGGGCGAAACCCGCCGTTTTCGCGATTGCATACCTACGCTGCGACAATCTGGAGGTGGATTCCCGCCCCAACTTTCGCAATGTCGCCATCGTCGCTCACGTCGACCACGGTAAGACCACCCTCGTCGACGCCATGCTCCGGCAGTCCGGTGCGCTGACGCACCGCGGTGACGACGCCGTCGAGCGCCTGATGGACTCCGGTGACCTGGAGAAGGAAAAGGGCATCACGATCCTGGCGAAGAACACCGCCGTGCATCGTCTCAACCCCGACGGCTCGATGACGGTCATCAACGTCATCGACACCCCGGGCCACGCCGACTTCGGTGGCGAGGTCGAGCGCGGTCTGTCGATGGTCGACGGCGTGCTGCTGTTGGTCGACGCGTCCGAGGGCCCACTGCCGCAGACGCGCTTCGTGCTGCGCAAGGCGCTGACCGCGCACCTGCCGGTGATCGTATGCGTCAACAAGACCGACCGTCCCGACGCCCGCATCGCCGAGGTCGTCTCCGAGAGTCACGACCTGCTGCTCGACGTCGCATCCGATCTGGACGAAGAAGCGCAGAAGGCCGCCGAGTTCGCGCTCGGCCTTCCGACGCTGTACGCCTCGGGTCGCGCAGGCATCGCCAGCACCACCCAGCCAGCCAACGGCGAGAACCCCGACGGCGAGAACCTCGACGTACTCTTCGACGTGCTGCTCGAGCACATCCCCGAGCCCGAGGGTGATCCCGAGGCCCCGCTGCAGGCCCTCGTCACCAACCTCGACGCCTCGGCGTTCCTCGGCCGCCTGGCGCTGATCCGCATCTACAAGGGTCGGATCAAGAAGGGCCAGCAGGTCGCCTGGATGCGCGAAGTGGACGGCCATCCCGTCATCACCAACGCGAAGATCACCGAGCTCCTGGCCACCGAGGGCGTCGAGCGGACCAGCACCAACGAAGCGGTGGCGGGCGACATCGTCGCCGTCGCGGGTATGCCCGAGATCATGATCGGCGACACCCTCGCCGACGTCGACCACGCGCACGCGCTGCCGCGCATCACCGTCGACGAACCCGCCATCTCGGTCACCATCGGCACCAACACCTCGCCGCTGGCCGGCAAGGTCTCCGGACACAAGCTGACCGCCCGCATGGTGAAGGGCCGGTTGGACAGCGAACTGATCGGCAACGTGTCGATCAAGGTCGTCGACATCGACCGCCCCGACGCCTGGGAGGTGCAGGGCCGTGGCGAGTTGGCGCTGGCCATCCTCGTCGAGCAGATGCGTCGCGAAGGATTCGAGCTCACCGTCGGCAAGCCGCAGGTGGTCACCAGGATGGTCGACGGCAAGCTGCACGAGCCGTTCGAATCGATGACCATCGACTGTCCCGAGGAGTTCGTCGGCGCGGTCACGCAGCTGATGGCCGCGCGCAAGGCGCGCATGGAGGAGATGGCCAACCACGCTGCGGGGTGGGTGCGGATGGACTTCATCGTCCCCAGCCGTGGGCTGATCGGCTTCCGCACCGACTTCCTCACGCTGACGCGCGGTACCGGCATCGCCAACGCCGTGTTCGACGGTTACCGCCCGTGGGCCGGCGAGATCAGGGCCCGCCACACCGGCTCGCTCGTGTCCGACCGCACCGGCAAGATCACGCCGTTCGCCTTGACGCAGCTGTCGGATCGCGGGCAGTTCTTCGTCGTGCCGGGTGACGACACCTACGAGGGCCAGGTCGTGGGCATCAACCCCCGCGCCGAGGACCTCGACATCAACGCCACCCGCGAGAAGAAGCTCACCAACATGCGCTCGGCCAACGCCGACGTCTTCGAAACGCTGGCCCGGCCGCTGGAAATGGGGCTGGAGCAGGCGATGGAGTTCTGCGCCGAGGACGAGTGCGTGGAGGTCACCCCCGAGGTGGTCCGCGTCCGCAAGGTGGAGTTGGCCGCGACGACCCGGGCCCGCTCGAAGTCGCGCCTGAAGGCCCGCAACTGACTCGGCGCGGGCCGATAGCCTGAAGGGCGTGCCGACGATCTTGCGACGACTAAGCTCCGTCGCCGGTCCTCTGATTGCCACGTTGATGCTGGTGGCGGCCTGTACCGTCAGCCCGCCGCCTGCGCCGCAGAGCACCGAGACGACGGAGAGCACGCCGCCGCCGCCGCTCAAGGCGTCGCAGATCATCATGGCGATCGACTCCATTGGCCCGGGGTTCAACCCTCACCTGCTGTCGGATCAGTCGCCGGTGAACGCGGCCATCGCGTCCCTGGTGCTGCCGAGTTCGTTCCGACCGATCCCCGATCCGAAGTCGCCGACGGGCTCGCGGTGGGAACTCGACCCCACCATGCTCGAGTCGGCCGAGGTGACCAGCGAGGACCCGTTCACCGTCACCTACAAGATCCGGCCAGAAGCCCAGTGGACGGACAACGCGCCGATCGCCGCCGACGACTACTGGTACCTGTGGCGCCAAATGGTCAGCGCGCCCGGCGTCGTCGACCCGGCGGGATACGACCTCATCACCGGAGTCCAGTCCCTGGCGGGCGGCAAGACCGCCGTGGTGACGTTCTCCCAGCCCTACCCGGCGTGGCGGGAACTGTTCAACGACATCCTTCCCGCCCACATCGTGAAGGACGTGCCAGGCGGATTCGCGGCCGGCCTGCTCAGGGCCCTTCCGGTGACCGGCGGCCAATTTCGCGTCGACTCGATCGATCCGCAGCGCGACGAGATCCTGTTGGCGCGCAACGACCGCTACTGGGGTCAACCCGCCAAACCGGATCAGATCCTGTTCCGCCGCGGTGGAGCGCCCGCCGTGCTCGCCGACTCGATCCGCAACGGTGACACCCAGGTCGCCCAGGTGCACGGCGGTCAGGCCGCGTTCGTCCAGCTCGGTGCCATCCCCGACGTCCGGACCGCGCGGATCGTCACGCCGCGCGTGATGCAGGTGACGCTGCGGGCCCAGCAACCGGCGCTGCAGGACACCCAGGTGCGCAAGGCGATCCTCGGGCTGCTCGACGTGGACCTGCTGGCCGCCGTCGGCGCGGGCAGCGACAACACCGTGACGCTGGCGCAGGCGCAGGTGCGGTCACCGTCGGACCCGGGGTACGTACCCACCGCGCCGCCCGCCCTCCCTCGGGAGGCCGCGCTGGACCTGTTGAAGGGCAGCGGTTACGTCGTCGAGCAAGAGGTGTCCTCGACCAGCCCGATGCCGCCCCCGACGCCGGGTTCACCACCACCGACCAGGGGTCGCATCAGCAAGGACGGCGAGCAGCTGCGATTCGTGGTGGGGGTCGCGGCCAACGACCCGACGTCGGTGGCCGTCGCCAACACCGCCGCCGATCAGCTTCGCAGCGTTGGCATCTCGGCGTCGGTGCTGGCGCTCGACCCGCCAGCCCTCTACGGCGACGCGCTGTCCCAGAACCGCGTCGACGCGATCGTGGGCTGGCACCAGGCGGGCGGCGATCTCGCGACCGCGTTGGCGTCGCGCTTCGGCTGCCCGGCACTCGAGGCGACCGCGGTGCCCACCGCCCCGCCGAGTGGCACCCCGACACCGATCCCGTCGACGACGACGTCTGCCACCCCGCCTCGCTCGACGACCACCACCGCCACGGCGACGACACCCCCGTCGGAGCCCCAGTCCCCGTCAGGTCCTGATCAGCTCGTCCAGGCCCCCAGCAACCTGACCGGCATCTGCGACCGCAGCATCCAACCGAACATCGACGCCGCGCTCGACGGCAGCCAGCCGATCGGCGACGTGATCACCGCGGTCGAACCGAGATTGTGGAACATGTCGACCGTCCTGCCGATCCTGCAGGACACCACCATCGTCGCCGCGGCACCCAACGTGCAGAACGTCAGCCTGTCGGGCGCTGTCCCGGTCGGCATCGTCGGCGACGCGGGGAACTGGGTCAAGGCGCCGCAGTAGCCGAATTACGTTCGCGCAGAAGGCGAATGCCGTGTGACGTGAACGCCGCGGCGGCGAAGACGACGAACAGCCACACCGGCGGTCGCGCGAGTTCCCAGACGAACAGCGCGGCGAACAGCGGTGCGCGTTGGGTGATCGCCAAAACGCCTGCAGCGCAAGCAAGGGCCACTGCGGCGACCTGAAAGTGGGTGCCCGCCAAGTGATTCAGGGTAAGGGTGGCGACCGTGCCAGCCGCGGCCCCGGTTGCCAGCGCGGGGGTGATCATGCCGCCGACCGCGCCCGCCCTCAGGAACAGCGCCGTCAGCACCGGTTTGAGTACCAGGATGACCGCGGCGCCGCCGAGCGTCAGGCTCGCGTCGACGCTGACGGTCAGGATGCTGCGTCCGTTGCCCGGTAGTTCCGGCCACCAGATGGAGCAGACGCCCGTCGCGAGGCCCGCGAGCGCGATCGCCGGGATCAACAGCCACGACCGCAGCTGCGGCCGAGGACGCGCCAGTGACGTCACCTTGTCGAACGCCAACCCGACGGCGACGGACAGCGGCGCTATCGCACAGGCGAGGAACACGAACAGATACGACAGTCTCGGATCGGGCCACACCAGCGAGTGCTCGAGGTGCGTGACGGGTGAGGACACCGCGACCGCCAGGCTCGAGGTGATCAGCGCCGTGCCCACCGCGCGCGGATGCCACGTGCCGAGCACGATGCGCACCGCGAACAGCGCGCCGCCGACCGGGACGCCGTACACCGCGCCGAGACCGGCCCCCGCCGCGCACGCGAGCAGGATCTCGCGGTCCCTCGGGGTCAGCGACCATCGCGACGTACCCCAGTCGCCCAGCGCCGCGGCCAGTTGGCGGGGCGCACCCTCGCGGCCCAGCGACGCACCGGCGCCGACGAGCAGCACCTGCAGGCCCGCGTCAGCCGACATCCGCCATCTCGGGATCGGTCGGTGTTCGGCGATGGTCGCGGACAGCCCGGGCACGTCGCCGCCGCGGCGCAACAGCCACCACCCGAAGCCGGCCAGCGCTCCGCCGATCATCGGTCCGACCGCACGCCGGACCGGGCTGCTGCCGCCGACGCCGGTCAGCAGCGTGCCGAACGAGTAGTGGTAGACGACGTGCTCCACCCAGTGCAGCAAGAGCGTGGTGGCCGCGCCCGCTACGCCGGCCAACAGCCCGATCACCACGACGGCACAGCCGTACTCAACGGTGCGCGGCCTCACGGGGTGAACCTATCTTGTGGGGATGGAGAATCCACGACTGTTGTTCGTCCACGCGCATCCGGACGACGAGACGCTGACCACCGGCGCAACCATCGCCCACTACGTGGCCCGCGGAGCGCAGGTTCAGGTGGTGACGTGCACCCTCGGCGAGGAGGGTGAAGTCATCGGCGACCGTTACGCGCAGTTGGCCGCCGACGCAGCCGATCAGCTCGGCGGCTACCGCATCAGCGAATTGACCTCTGCCTTAAGCGAATTGGGAGTCGACGGTCCACGCTTCCTCGGCGGCGCGGGACGGTGGCGCGACTCCGGTATGGCTGGCACCCCGGCCCGCCACGGCAGGCAGAGGTTCGTCGACGCCGACCCGGCCGAGGCGGTCGCGGCACTCGTCGCCGTCATCCGCGACCTGCGTCCCCACGTCGTCGTCACCTACGACCCCAACGGTGGCTACGGCCACCCCGACCACATCCGTGCCCACGAGGTGACGACGGCGGCCGTCGCCGCCGCTGCCGGAACCGAGCACCCCGGCGAACCGTGGCAGGTGCCCAAGTTCTATTGGACCGTCATGGCGCGCACCGCGGTCGAACTCGGCATGCGGGAACTCGCCGACCTCGATCTGCCCGCCGAATGGATCCGGGTGTCGGCCGACGACTTCGTCGCCGTCGTCGGCGCGATCGACGACGCGGACGTCGACGCGGTGGTCGAGGCGTCCGAGAGCCGGGACGCCAAGGTAGCCGCGCTCCGAGCCCACGCCACGCAGGTGACGGTCGAACCGGGCGGCCGCGCGTGCACGCTGTCGAACAACGTCGCGCTGCCGATCCCGGCCGACGAGTACTACGTGCTGGTCGAGGGCGCGGCAGGCCCACGGGACGAACGCGGTTGGGAAACCGATCTGCTCGCCGGCGTGAACCTGGGATAGCACCGGCGCGAAGGGGTACGCTGCGATCAATTGGCGGACCCCGCTGACTAGTCAGCGACCCCGACGAAGGGATGGCGATGGACCCGGATCTGGATCCCAACCTGCAACATTGGCAGGATCGCTTGGACAGCTTTCAGTGGGTCGTCGGCGGCATGGTTGGCCTGCTCGACAGCGTTCCCACCTGACCACTCGATCTTCTAGCCGGCTGCGGCTCGCCGCGCTGGCCGTCCTTACGCTCGACGGAGTTCTCTCTGCCGTCTTCGGCGCCTTCTTCCTTCCGCTCTACGTCGGCGCCATTCCGCTGCCCGTCAGTGGTCTAGTCAGTGGTCTCATAAACCTTGCCTTGGTGTGGGCGGCGTTGCAGTGGGAGACGTCGCCGCGTCTCGCGGCGCTGCCGCTGTGGGCCTGGCTGGTGACCACACTCGGGCTGACGTTGGGCGGGCCAGGCGGTGACATCGTTCTCAGCGGCGCCGGGGTCATGCAGTTGGCGCCGGTGATCTTCGTGGTGCTCGGCGGCGGGCCGCCTGCCTACTTCTTGTGGCGGCTGACGTCTCGAGTCGCCGCCTAGCCTTCGTCGTTGTCCGCGGGACTGGGTGTGTCGGTTCCGGTGGGGGAGTCGGCCGTTTCGGTGTCCGGCTCCGCGGCGGGCGTGGTCACCGTCGTGGGGTGCGTTCCCGTCGCCGTTTCAGTGGTATTCGTGGTTTCTGTGGTGGTACCGGCCGTGCCGCCCCGCACCTCGCCCTGGGCTTGCACGCCGCCGACCGAGGTCGTCGTGGGCGGCTTGGGCGACTCGGTGGGCTCGGGTGTCTCAGGGGTCTTCGTGGGCTCGGGGGTTTCCGACGGTACGGCGGTCGGGCTGGGCTCGGCGGTCAGGACGGGCTCCGTGGTCGGGCTGTTCCTGGAGGGTTCGGCCGTCTCCGAGGGCTCGGCACCCGTCACTGGATCCTCCTCAACCTCTGGCGCCTCCTGAATCTCCTGAATCCCCTGGACCTCGGAAGCCGCCTCGACGACCGGCACCTCCCGTGCCACTGCGAGCGGCCGAGGTGGGAGCGGTGGGATCAGCCAGCCGAAGAAGTAGTTGAACTCGGCGACGCCGGTGTTGATCGCGGCGTTGACCGACGTCTGCCCCACCGCGATGAGGCCGTTCACGTAGGACGCCAGGTTCAGCGGATCGTTCACCACGGGGACGACCAGCTGATACACGACGCTGTCGGAGATCGGCAGGATCAGGTTGTAATAGAAGATGTTGACCTGGTCGGCGATGGCGTACCCGAACGGGACGAAGCCGAGGGCGTAGTCGGCGAGCTGGACGCCGTAAGTCACCCAGTACCGGAGGAACTGATAGCCGGAGACGATGGCGTCCGAGGCCGCGTTGAGGGTGGCGGGGGCGTCGATCGCGGCGGACGTGCCTGCGGGATCGATTCGCGCCATCGCCGCCGTCGCGGCGGCGAAGTGCGCGGGATTCGGTGGGGTCGCGATCATCGAGCGCACGGCTGCGGCCAGCTCGACCCGCGGTGCCGGCTTGACCTGCGCGGCGACGGCGGTCGAACCCGCGGGCGCAGCGGCGGGGGCCGTCGGCGGGATCGCCACGACGGCCGCCGCGGTGAGCGTGGCGACACCCACGCGAAAGCAAGAACCAATAAATCCACCCATGAATGTGCTCCCCCGAGGTCCGTCGCCGATGCCGCTGCTCGGTAAGTTACGCGGACCTGCGCGTCGCCGGAGTGAGATGGCCCTGCAACACGGGGCCGTTCTGGCGCTACTGTGGCCGGTATGCCTGTGGCAGTGGTTTCAAATTGTGGGACGCGCGGATGATTTTGGACGACCGCGGGGTTACAGGGGAGTGGCTCTGAACCCCCAGCGTGGTGCCGATCTGCCCATTCCCGTCGTGCCTCCGGCCCCGACGAAACCAAGTGCGCCGTCGCCGGCCGCGGTGCGGCGTGTGTTGCGACGTGCCCGTGACGGGGTGGCGCTGAACGTCGACGAAGCCGCGATTGCGATGACGGTGCGCGGCGCCGACCTCGAGGACCTGATGGCCAGCGCGGCCAGGGTGCGCGACGCGGGTCTGACCGCAGCCGGTCGGGTGGGCGCCACAGGCAAGCTGCCCGTCAGCTATTCGCGCAAGGTCTTCATCCCGGTCACGCATCTGTGCCGCGACACCTGCCACTACTGCACCTTCGTCACGGTTCCCGGAAAGCTGCGGGCGGCGGGCAAGGGCATGTACATGGAGCCCGACGAGATACTCGACGTCGCGCGCCGTGGTGCCGAGCTGGGTTGCAAGGAAGCGCTTTTCACCCTGGGTGATCGACCCGAGGCGCGGTGGCCGGAAGCCAAGCAGTGGCTCGACGAACGCGGATACGATTCGACGCTGGCCTACGTCAGGGCCATGGCGATCCGCGTCCTCGAGGAAACGGGCCTGCTGCCGCACCTGAACCCTGGCGTGATGACCTGGTCGGAGCTCTCAGCGCTCAAGCCGGTCGCACCGTCGATGGGCATGATGCTGGAGACCACGTCGCGGCGGTTGTACGAGACGAAGGGCCTGGCTCACTACGGCAGCCCCGACAAGGATCCCGCCGTGCGTCTGCGCACGCTGGACGACGCGGGCCGGTTGTCGGTGCCGTTTACGACCGGCCTCCTCGTCGGGATTGGTGAGAACCTCACCGAGCGTGCCGAGACCATGCATGCGATTCGCCGCTCCCACAAGGAGTTTGGCCACGTGCAAGAAGTGATCGTGCAGAATTTCCGGGCCAAGGACCACACCGCGATGGCGAGCACGCCGGACACGGGAATCGACGACTTCCTGGCGACGGTGGCCGTGACCCGGCTGGTGCTCGGCCCGAAGATGCGGATCCAGGCCCCGCCAAATCTGGTGTCGCGCGACGAGTGCCTTGCGCTGATCGGTGCGGGAGTCGACGACTGGGGTGGCGTGTCTCCGCTGACCCCGGATCACGTCAACCCGGAACGCCCGTGGCCGGCGCTGGACGAGCTCGCCGCGGTGACCGCCGAGGCCGGTTACGACCTGGTGCAACGTCTGACCGCGCAGCCGCAGTACGTGCAGGCCGGCGCGGCGTGGATCGACCCCCGGGTGCGGGGACACGTCGACGCGCTGGCCGATCCCGAGACCGGCTTCGCCCGGGACGTCAACCCGGTCGGGCGGCCGTGGCAGGAACCCGACGAGGCGACCGAGTCGCTGGGGCGCACCGACCTGAACACCGCGATCGACTCCGAAGGCCGGCTCACCGAAACGCGCAGCGACCTCGGTAGTGCGTTCGGTGACTGGGAGTCCATTCGCGCCAAGGTCGACGAGCTCGCGGCCCGGGCCCCGGAACGCATCGATACCGACGTCCTCGCCGCACTGCGCGCCGCGGAGTCCAACCCCGCGGGTCTGAGTGACGACGCGTATCACGCGCTGGCCACCGCCGACGGCCCGGCCATGGATGCCGTTGCCGCGCTTGCCGATTCCCTGCGCCGCGACGTGGTCGGGGATGACGTGACGTTCGTGGTGAACCGCAACATCAACTTCACCAACATCTGCTACACCGGCTGCCGGTTCTGCGCGTTCGCCCAGCGCAAGGGTGACGCCGACGCCTTCTCGCTGTCCACCGACGACGTCGCCGACCGCGCGTGGGAAGCCCACGTCGCCGGTGCCACAGAGGTCTGCATGCAGGGTGGCATCGATCCCGAGCTACCCGTCACGGGGTACGCCGACCTGGTTCGCGCGGTGAAGGCGCGGGTGCCGTCGATGCACGTGCACGCCTTTTCGCCGATGGAGATATCCAACGGCGTCACCAAGAGCGGCACGTCGATCCGCGAGTGGCTGACGAATCTGCGGGAAGCCGGGCTCGGCTCGATTCCCGGGACGGCCGCGGAGATCCTCGACGACGAAGTGCGTTGGGTGCTGACCAAGGGCAAGCTGCCGACCTCGGCGTGGATCGAAGTCATCACCACGGCCCACGAAGTCGGTCTGCGATCCAGTTCGACGATGATGTACGGCCACGTCGACACCCCGCGGCACTGGGTCGGGCACCTCAACGTGCTGCGCGACATCCAGGACCGCACCGGTGGTTTCACCGAATTCGTGCCGCTGCCGTTCGTGCACCAGTCCTCGCCGCTCTACCTGGCGGGCGGCGCCCGGCCGGGGCCCACACACCGCGACAACCGCGCGGTGCACGCGTTGGCCCGAATCATGTTGCACGGCAGGATCTCCAACATTCAGACCAGTTGGGTCAAGCTCGGCGTCGAGCGCACCCAGGTGATGCTGCGTGGCGGTGCCAACGATTTGGGCGGCACCTTGATGGAGGAGACCATCTCGCGGATGGCGGGCTCGGAGAACGGGTCGGCGAAGTCCGTCGAGGAGCTGGTGTCGATCGCCGAGGGCATCGGCCGCCCGGCACGTCAACGCTCCACGACGTATGACGCCTTGGTCGCCTGACCCGGGAGAATCGCGCAAGTCGTGAACCGGTAGTAGGCCCGGCACGTATACAGAGGGACAGCCCCAAACTGAGGAGCCCCCTTGACCACGATTGCCGGCCTACCCGCTCACGCCCTTTTCGTCCACGCCATCGTGGTGCTCGCGCCGCTCGTCGCGCTGCTCGAAATCCTTTGCGGCTTCTGGTCGGCCGCCCGCCGCCGCCTGGTGTGGTTGGTGTTGGCCCTCGCCGCCGTCACGACGGTGCTGACGCCCATCACCACCGAGGCGGGGGAGTGGCTGTTGAAGAGCGGCGGCGAGCCGCGCCCGATCCTGCTTGAGCACGCCGAGCGCGGTGACTGGATGATCTACTTCTCCGTTGCGCTGCTGGTGGTCGCCGTCGCCCAGGCGGTGCTGCACGTGCTGGAGGGCCGGTCCGACGCGCCACGGAAGGCCGCGACCGTCGTGGTCGCGGTGGTGGCCCTCGTCGTCGGGGTGTCGTCGATCGTGACGGTCGTCCGGATCGGCGACGCGGGTGCCCAAGCCGTGTGGGGCGAACGGGGCTGATCCGCGCGAGCTGGGCTCGGGCGTGCTACTCGTAGGGGGTGACTTCTCCTCAGACCCACACCGCCGACGGCCGTCCCCGCGCTCGCGGCCTCGCCATTCCGTTGGCCGGCCGGCCCGGTCCGTTCAACGCGGTCACCGACGTCCCCGGCGTCGAGGTGGGAACCGTCACCTTGGTCGAGGGTGACGGCGTGCGCACCGGCGTCACCGCGATCCTGCCCCGCGGGCGCGACGGCGTCGGGCGGCCGTGCGCGGCGGGGTGGCACTCGCTCAACGGCAACGGTGAGATGACCGGCACCACCTGGATCGAGGAGTCTGGAGCCTTCAATCTGCCCGTGGTGCTGTCGAATACGCACGCCGTCGGCGCCTGTCACACCGGCGTCGTGACCTGGGTCAACCGGGTGCAGCCCCGGGTGGCCCGCCAATGGCTGCTACCGGTCTGCGGTGAAACGTGGGACGGCTATCTCAACGACATCAACGGCGGGCACGTGCGGCCCGAACACGTTGAGCAGGCATTGGATTCGGCCGCCTCCGGTGCGGTGGCGGAGGGCTCGGTTGGCGGCGGCACCGGGATGAACTGCTACGAGTTCAAGGGCGGCAACGGAACTGCGTCGCGCGTCGTCGAGTACGGAACGCGCGAGTTCACCGTCGGGGCGTTCGTCCAGGCGAACTTCGGTGCCCGGGCCGAGCTGACGGTGGCGGGTCGGCCCGTCGGGTCGCTGCTGGACATCGAGAATCCGCTGGACTCGGACTGGTTCGCGGCGGACCTCGGATTGCGGCCGCCGCCTGGCGCTGGCTCCGTCATCGTCGTCGTCGCGACCGACGCGCCACTGCTGCCCGGTCAATGCAAGGCGTTGGCCCGGCGGGTGCCGTTGGGTTTGGCGAGGACCGGGACGACGGGCAGTCACTTCTCCGGCGACATCTTCCTGGCGTTCTCGACCGCGGAGGCCGACGGTCTGCAGAGCGCCTTTCCGATCGGGCCGCCCGCCGACGACGAGTTTGGCACGATGCGGTTTTTGCCGTGGGGCCGGATGGACGCGTTCTACACGGCCGTCGTCCAGTCGGTGGAGGAGGCGGTGCTCAACGCGCTGGTGGTCAACGACGACATGGTCGGCCGCGACGGGCATCGGTCGCCGCGGTTGCCGATCGAGGCGCTGACGGAACTGCTGCGGTAGACCCCGGAACAAATGTGGACCATGGTCCGTTTACTCTGGAGAGGTGCCGGGTAGGCCGGCCCCAAGCCAAGGAGAACTAGACATGACTGCATCGGTAGCGAGCGCCCTGAGCACCGGCACGTGGGCCATCGACCCCGCCCATTCGTCGATCAGTTTTTCGGTACGCCACCTGATGGTGAGCAAGGTGCGCGGCAGCTTCGAGGCGTTCAGCGGCGCGATCGTGGTGGCCGAGGACGGCACCCCCTCCGTCTCCGCCGAGATCGCCGTCGACTCGGTGAACACCGGCAACGAACAGCGCGACGCGCACGTCAAGGCCGCCGACTTCTTCGACGTCGAGAACCACCCCACCGCAACGTTCGTGTCGACCGACGTGCGCGCCGACGGTGACGACTACGTCCTCGGTGGCAACTTCACCCTCAAGGGCGTGACCAAGCCGATCGACCTCAAGCTCGAGTTCAACGGCGTCAACCCGGGCATGGGCCACGGCGAGGTCGCCGGCTTCACCGCGACGGTCGTGCTGAACCGCAAGGACTTCGGCGTCGACGTCGACATGCCGCTGGAGACCGGCGGCACCGTCATCGGCGACAAGGTCACCATCACCCTCGAGATCGAGGCGCTCAAGCAGGCCTAGTTCCTCGCCGAGCAGACGCAAATGTGTCGCAACACGCCGGTGTTGACGCACATTTGCGTCTGCTCGCCAGGGGGCTAGAGGCGGGCGGCGAGCTCCGTGCCCTGGCGGATGGCGCGTTTGGCGTCGATCTCCGCCGCGACGTCCGCCCCACCGATGACGTGTGGCTCGACCCCGGTGCGGCGCAGGTCGTCCGCCAGGTCACGCACCGACTCCTGCCCGGCGCAGATGACGACGTTGTCGACGGCGAGCAGTCGAGGGTCCGAGTGGCCGGAGCCGAAGCTGATGTGCAGGCCGTCGTCGTCGACGCGTTCGTAGTTCACGCCCGAGAGCTGGTGAACGCCCTTGGCCTTCAACGACGCTCGATGTACCCAGCCCGAGGTCTTCCCGAGGCCACGGCCCTGGGCGCCCTTGGTGCGCTGCAGTAGGTAAACCTCGCGGACCGGGGGCAGGGGGATGGGCGTCGTCAGCCCGCCGCGTGTGCCGGGGGCGTCCGGTGGGTTGAGGGCGCCCCATTCCGCTTGCCACTCCTTGAGATTGCCCACCGCGGGCGCGGTGACGAGGAACTCGCTGACGTCGAAGCCGATGCCGCCCGCACCCACCACCGCGACGCGGTCGCCGATCGGTGCGCCGAGGATTGCGTCGGCGTAGGACAGCACCATCGGGTGGTCGACGCCTGGGACGTCGGGCATCCGCGGCACGACCCCGGTGGCCAGCACGACGTCGTCGAAGCTACCCAGCTCGCGAACCCCGGCGCGGGTCTCGAGTCGCACGTCCACGCCGTGCTTGTCGAGCATCGTTGTGTAGTAGCGGATGGTCTCGTTGAACTCCTCCTTGCCGGGAATCCTTCTGGCCAAGTCGAATTGGCCACCGATGGCGCCGGCCGCCTCGAACAGCGTCACGGCGTGGCCACGCTCGGCCGCCGTCACCGCGGCGGCCAGTCCGGCGGGCCCGGCTCCGACGACTGCGATCCGCTTGCTGCGTTTCGTCGGACCCAGCGTCAGTGTCGTCTCGTGGCCGGCACGTGGGTTGAGCAGACACGACACCGTCTTGTGCACGAACGCGTGGTCCAGGCAGGCCTGGTTGCAGGCGATGCACGTGTTGATCTCGGCGGCGGCGTCGGCGGCGGCCTTGTTCACCCAGTCGGGGTCGCTCAGCAGCGGTCGTGCCATCGACACCAGTTGCACCGCCCCGTCGGCGAGGATCTGTTCGGCGGCCTGCGGCATGTTGATCCGGTTGGACGCGACGACGGGTATCCGGACGTGTTGCGCCAACGCGTTGCTGACGTCGACGAACGCGCTGTTCGGTACCGACGTGACGATGGTGGGCACCCGGGACTCGTGCCAGCCGATGCCGGTGTTGACGATGGTTGCGCCGGCGGCCTCGACTTCGATAGCGAGCGCGACGATTTCGTCCCAGGTCTGCCCGTCGTCGACGTAGTCGGCCATCGACATGCGGTAGCAGATGACGAAGTCGCGACCCACCGCTTCCCTGGTGCGTCGCACGATTTCCACGGGCAGCCGACGGCGCTTCGCGGCGGTGCCGCCCCAGGCGTCGGTCCGCTTGTTGGTGCGCGGTGCGAGGAACTGGTTCAGCAGATAGCCCTCGCTGCCCATGATCTCGACGCCGTCGTACCCGGCCTCGCGGGCCAGCAGGGCGCAGCGCACGAAGTCGTCGATGGTGCCTTCCACGTTGCGAAGTCGTCGCGGCCGGAACGGGTTGATCGGCGCCTTGATCGACGACGCACTGACCGAAAGGGGATGGTAGGCATAGCGTCCCGCGTGGAGAATCTGAAGCAGGATCTTGCCGCCCCCGTCGTGCACGGCGGCGGTGATGCGACGATGACGCCGGGCGTCCGACGACGACAGCATCTCAGCGCCGAATGGCAGCAGCCAGCCGGTGCGGTTGGGCGCATATCCGCCGGTGATGATGAGCCCGACCCCGCCGCGGGCGCGCTCCGCGAAGTAGGCGGCCAGTCGGTCGGTGTCACGGGCCCGGTCCTCGAGGCCGGTGTGCATCGATCCCATCACCACCCGGTTTCGCAGGGTGGTGAAGCCGAGGTCCAAGGGGGACAGCAGGTTCGGATACCTAGCCACGATCTCGTCCTCCCAGGGCGGTGAGTACTTCGTCCAGCCAGTGCAGTGCCCCCTCTTCGGCGAGGATGCCGCCGCGCAATACCAGGTGTTGGTGTATCGCCGCGCCGGTCAGCGCCGAGGGGTCGGGGAATTGGCGCTTCTCGAAACCGCGGTAGACGTCGAGTTGCCGTGCTCGTTCGTCACGCAGCTCGAGCACCTGCGCGCGAAGCGCGTCGGCGTCGCCGTAGGCCGCGCCACGGATCTTCACCGCCAGGTCGCGCGTGCGTGAGTCGGTCACCGCGCTGCCGCGGCCGGTGAGTGGCTCAGCGATCCAGCGCCGCAGTTCGTCGCGCCCGGCGTCGGTGACGTCGTAGACCTTCTTGTCGGGCCTGCCGCTCTGCGCGACGACGTCGACGTGCACCCAGCCGTCGGCCTCCATCGTCCGAAGGGTGCGGTAGATCTGCTGATGGGTGGCGGCCCAGAAGTAGCCGATGCTGCGGTCGAACCGGTGGGCCAGTTCGTATCCCGAGCCCGTCTGTTCGCTCAACGACACCAGGATCGCGTGCGGGAGTGCCACGTCCGGCAGCCTAGGCGTTACCGCCGGTTGTATGCAACTAGTTGCACACTAGCGACGTGGGGAAACGTGACGAAAGCGACTAGGCGACTTGTATGTGCTACGTCTAGTATCAGTAACCGTGGGCCACCCTCGCGGGCGGCGCGCGAAGTTAGGACACACTGAGACAGGCGTCCAGGTACGGGCATCGCATACTTGCTTCGGCTTCTCGGTGGTCCATCAGGTTCCACCCAGGTCCCAACCGACCAGCAGCCCACTGGACAGGAGAGACATCAGTGACGTACACCATTGCCGAACCCTGTGTCGACATCAAAGACAAGGCATGTATCGAAGAGTGCCCGGTCGACTGCATCTACGAGGGCGCACGCATGCTGTACATCCACCCCGATGAGTGTGTGGACTGCGGCGCCTGCGAACCGGTGTGCCCGGTCGAGGCCATCTACTACGAGGACGACGTCCCCGACCAGTGGGGCGGCTACACCCAGCACAACGCGGACTTCTTCTCCGAGCTGGGCTCGCCCGGCGGTGCGTCGAAGGTCGGTCAGACCGACAATGATCCCCAGGCGATCAAGGACATGCCTCCTCAGGGCGAGGAGAGCTGAGCCCGGTCGGACGCCTTTCGGCGTCGTTGCCGGTCTTCCCCTGGGACACCCTGGCTGACGTCACGGCCAAGGCCAGGGCGCACCCCGACGGCATCGTCGACCTGTCCGTCGGCACGCCGGTCGACGACGTAGCCGACGTCATCCGAGACGCCCTGGCGGCCGCCAGTTCGGCCCCCGGCTATCCGACGACGGCTGGTACGCCGGCACTTCGCGCGTCTGCCGTCGAGGCGCTTCGCCGTCGCTACGGGATCACCGACCTTGCCCCGGACGCCGTGCTGCCGGTAATCGGCACCAAGGAGCTCATCGCCTGGCTGCCGACGCTGCTCGGCATCTCCCGTGATGACGTGGTCGTCGTGCCGGAGCTGGCGTACCCGACATACGACGTCGGGGCGCGCTTGGCGGGCGCCGAGGTGGTGGCCGCCGATTCGCTGACCCAGCTCGGACCGCGCGTCCCCAAGCTGATCTTCGTGAACTCCCCGAGCAATCCGACGGGTGCGGTGCTCGGCGTCGAGCACCTGCGCAAGGTCGTGCAGTGGGCACGGAGCAGGGGCGCGGTGGTCGCCTCCGACGAGTGTTACCTCGGCCTCGGCTGGGATGCCGACGCGGTTCCGGTGTCCGTGCTGCACCCCTCGGTGTGCGACGGCGACCACACCGGCCTGCTCGCCATTCACTCGTTGTCGAAGACCTCGTCGCTGGCCGGCTATCGCGCCGGTTTCGTGGCGGGCGATCCCGCAGTGGTGGCAGAGCTTCTCGCGGTGCGCAAGCACGCCGGGATGATGGTGCCGACGCCGATCCAGGCGGCCATGGTCGCCGCGCTCGACGACGACGCGCACGAGGCGGTGCAGAAGCAACGCTATGCCCGTCGCCGTGAGGTTCTGCTGCCTGCGGTGCGTGCCGCCGGGTTCACCGTCGACCATTCCGAGGCGGGGCTCTACCTGTGGGCTACCCGCGACGAGCCGTGCCGGGACACCGTCGCGTCGCTGGCAGAGCTCGGAATCCTGGTGGCGCCCGGCGAGTTCTACGGTCCTCGCGGCGCCCGGCACGTGCGGATGGCGTTGACGGCCACCGACGAGCGGATCGACGCCGCGGCCCGCCGCCTAAATCCCTGACGCCGAGTGTGGACTTTTGCCACGCCCTCCTACGAGTAGGCGTGGCATAACTGCACATTCGTTGAGCCACGGACACCCCGCTGCGTCGAGTGCGGCGAAGACTCGTTGCAGAACCACCGTCCTTCGATGGCGTAACAGGTCGGCACTGACGCGGATGATTTGCCAGCCGAGCGCAGTCAGTATGGCGTGCCGGTCGATGTCGTGAGCGAATCGGGCGGGGTCGGTCCAGTGCTGCGCCCCGTCGTATTCGACGCCGACCCGAAACTCCTCCCACCCCATGTCGATGCGGGCGAATGGGTAGCCGACGTCGTCGAGGACGTCGATCTGCGTGCTAGGCGCTCGAAAGTTCGCGTCTGTCAACAACAGCCGAGTCCGCGTCTCCTGAGGTGACTCCGAGCCGCCGTCCATCGCGTCGAGGACCTCGCGAAGCTGCACCACCCCTCGCGCCCCGCGGTGTGCTTCGACCAGCGGGTGCACCATCGGTGCGTCGACGCCGCAGGCATTGGCCAGCGCGTCGACTCGAATCACCGCCCTCTCGAACCCCTTTCGCCGGCCGAGGTCGAAGACGGTCCGGGCCGGTGTGGTGACGGACATGCCGTCAACCGTCGTCACCTCCTCGTCGAGCAGGGTCTCGCGGTGGACGACGATGCCGTTCGCGCTGGCCTCCGTCCTGGTGAGTTCGGCGGGCTCGTCGGGGGAGACCCACTGCGAGCCGTGCAGCACCGAGGCCGACAGCCCGGCGACCGTGGCGCGCCGCCCCGCCACAACCAGGCCGCAACGGCCCCGATCGCGCGCACTGAGTTCTTGGCCGGCGGGCAGGAACACGTTGCGATGGATCACCTGGTTGCGACTGTGCAAGGTCCGCCTGGTGAATTGGCCGCGGGCCAGGGCTTCGATGCCGACGAAGGGTCCGGTGACTGTGCACAACCCGCCGAACGTGGACTCGTGTCACGCCACCACGCGCGTTGGGATGACATAAGTCCACACTCGGCGGGACGTTGGTCAGGGCACCCGCAGGCTCAGTGACAGCAGCAGCCGAACGTCGGGATCGGCCAGCGAGCTCTCCAGAATGTCCTCGATCCGCCGGACGCGATACCGCACCGTGTTCGGGTGGACGTGCAGTCCCGCCGCGGCCGCCGCCACGTCGCCGAACGCGTCGAGGTAGGCCCGCAGCGTCTCCACCAGGACGGGGTCCTTCGCCCGCAGTGTCCCCACCCGCGGGTCGACCAGCCGGTCGTCGGCGGCGATCATCGTGACGATCTCGTCGAGCAGCACCGTGGTCCGCGATTCGGCCAGCGAGGTCACCTGACCGATCGCGCCGGGGTGGCGTTCGGCACTGTCGAGCACGCGGTCGACTTCCGCTCGCGCGGCCGCAGCCCCCGTCAAACCCGTTGTCGGAGTGGCAATCGCAGCCCGCAGCTCGAGGCCCAGCTCGTTGCGCAGGGCGCCGATGGTGCCGCGAACCCACGACGACACGGCCGAGACCTTGCCGGAGTGGGGGAACAGCACGTAGACCCGCGACGGGCCGGCGGCCACCTGCGCGTCCCGTCGAAAGGCGCTGGCGCTCAGGGCAAGTACGTCGGCGAGTCGGGTGGGTGCCCCCGCGGCGCCGTCGAAGCCGATCACCGCGACGCGCCCGTCCGCCACGACGCCGAGTTCGCGTGCGATGCCCGCCACCTGCGCGTCGTCGAGGGAGGCCTCCCGCAGACCGAGCAGTTCCTGCACGCGCACCGCATGAGTCGACGGGGTGGCCGCCAGCCGGGAGATGATCCGCGCGGCCAGCACGCCCGCGCCGCGCAGCACGTCGTCGGCGTCCTCGGCCAGTGGCCGGGAACCCTCCTGCAACCAGATGGTGCCCGCGAAAACAGGCCCACGTCGGCGGTCCGACGCCACGTGATGGATGCCGACCGCGCGCCGCGGTCGCAAGCCCAGTTCAGGCCTGGCGTCGACGCGGACCACGTCGCCGGTGGCGCGTAGCGCGTCAAAGATGCCGGCCCGCCCGATCCAGGCCAGATGCTCGGGCGGTCCCGCGCGGCCGAGGATTGACAGCCGCCGCAACTCGTCGGCCTCGTCGTTGGATGCCGAATAGGCCAGCACGTGGGACTGCACGTCCTCGACGCTGACCATGCCGTGGGTGCGGTCGGCGATCGACTGGGCCAGACCGAACAGGTCGGTGCTCGGGTCGTACAGCGGGTCCGCCCGGTCGCCGTGATGGTCGAAGACGTGGTCGACCAGTCGGTAAAGCCGCTCCCAGCGGGCCCTTGGTTCGACGGCGACGACGGCCGTGCCGACGGCGACCGCGCGCGCCACCACCGCGTCGGACGGCTCCTTGACGAAGATCGCGGCGGGCACCCGCCGCGAGGTCTGCTCGACCAGCCAGGCCAGCACGTCGTCGTCGCCGACGCCGAGGATGAAGAAGACGTCGGCCGAGCTGGCGCCGATCGCCAAACCGAGGCGGACGTCGTCGGCGTCGATCAACGCGGCCGAAGCGACCGGCAGGTCGAGGCCGCGCGGCGCCTCGACCAGGGTCACCATGGTCGCGTCCAGCGCGAGCAGCAGTTGGCCCAGTCCCACACCGGGAGACGTCACGTTGGCCGATGCTACTTGGTGAGCGGTCGGAGTTTGTCCGATCGGCCAAAGGTCCGAAGCGCTTGATGAGAGACGCTGATCACATGAGCGCTTTCTCCGCCGTTACCGACGTACCCGTCCCCGCCAACGAGCCGGTGCTCGAATACGCGCCAGGCAGTCAGGAGCGCGCGACGCTCCTGCGCGAGCTGAGCGCGCTCAACGCCGCCGACCCGGTCGACCTGCCACACGTGATCGGCGGCAAGCACACGATGGGCGACGGCGAGCTGATCGACGTCGTCCAGCCGCACCGCCACAGCGCGGTGCTCGGCACCCTGACCAACGGCGGGCACACCGAGGCGACCGCCGCCGTCGCCGCCGCGACGGACGCCAAGCGGGCATGGGAGGCGACGCCGTTCGACGAGCGGGCTGCCGTCTTCCTGCGCGCCGCGGACCTCCTTGCCGGACCGTGGCGGGCCAAGCTCGCCGCGGCCACCATGCTTGGCCAGTCCAAGAGCGCCTACCAGGCGGAGATCGACGCGTCGTGCGAGCTCGCCGACTTCTGGCGGTTCAACGTCGCCTTCGCAAGGCAGCTCATGGCGCAGCAGCCGGTCAGCTCGCACGGCGTGTGGAACCGGACCGACTACCGTCCGCTCGAGGGTTTCGTCTACGCGATCACGCCCTTCAACTTCACCGCGATCGCCGGCAATCTGCCAACCGCCCCGGCCCTGATGGGCAACACCGTGGTGTGGAAACCGTCCGTCACGCAAACGTTCTCGGCCTACCTGACCATGCAGCTGCTCGAGTCGGCCGGTCTGCCGCCCGGCGTGATCAACCTCGTCACCGGCGACGGTTTCGCCGTGTCGGAGGTGGTGCTCGCCGACCCCCGGCTGGCCGGCATCCACTTCACCGGGTCGACCGCGACGTTCCAGCACCTGTGGCGCGAGGTTGGCACCAACGTCGAGCGCTACGACACCTACCCGCGACTGGTCGGCGAGACCGGCGGCAAGGACTTCGTCGTCGCGCACTCCTCGGCGCGTCCAGACGTGTTGCGTACCGCGCTGATTCGGGGTGCCTTCGACTACCAGGGGCAGAAGTGCTCGGCGGCCTCGCGTGCGTTCGTGCCGCGGTCGGTGTGGCAGCAGATGGGCGACGACTTCCTCGACGCCACCGACAAGCTCACCTACGGAGACGTGTCGGACCTGTCCAACTACGGTGGCGCGCTGATCGACGAGCGCTCCTTCTCCAAGAACGTGAACGCCATCGAGCGGGCGAAGGACGCCGCGGGCGTGACCATCGCGGTCGGGGGTGAATACGACGACAGCGAAGGCTATTTCGTCCGCCCCACGGTGCTGCTGTCCGACGACCCGACCGACGAGGCCTTCTCGCAGGAGTACTTCGGCCCGATCCTGGCGGTTCACGTGTATGACGACGACCGCTGGGACGACGTGCTCGGTGTCGTCGACTCCGGATCCAAGTACGGCCTGACCGGTGCGGTGATCGCCGACGACCGGGCCGCCGTGCTCACCGCCCAGGAGCGACTTCGCCACGCGGCGGGCAACTTCTACGTCAACGACAAGCCCACCGGCGCCGTGGTCGGGCAGCAGCCGTTCGGTGGGTCGCGTGCCTCGGGCACCAACGACAAGGCCGGTTCGCCGTTGAACCTGCAGCGCTGGACGTCGGCGCGGTCGATCAAGGAGACCTTCGTGGCGCCGGTGACCCATGACTACCCCCACATGGAGGGCTGACCGATGGGCGTCTTTCAACAGTTCGCCCGCCCTGCGATCTTGGCCGCTGCCAAGTCCGACGGTCTCCGCCGCACCGCCGAGCGGATGCCCGTGACCCGGCACGTCGTGCACCGCTTCGTCCCTGGTGAGACCGTCGAGCATGCCTTGACCTCGGTTGCGGAACTGCGTGATTCGCGTCGACTCGTCTCGATCGACTACCTCGGTGAGGACGTCACCGACGCCGACGCGGCCGACGCCACCGTCCGGGCCTACTCCGACCTGCTGGACGCCCTCGGTCAGCGCGACGAGGTGGCCGACGGGCCGCGGCCACTGGAGGTCTCGCTGAAACTGTCGGCGCTCGGGCAGGCGCTGCCCCGCGACGGCGAGAAGATCGCCCTCGAGAACGCCCACCTCATCTGCACCAAGGCGCGCGACGCGGGAATCTGGGTGACAGTCGACGCCGAGGATCACGCGACCACCGATTCGACGCTGTCGATCGTCCGCGAACTCCGTGGCGACTTCCCGTGGTTGGCAACGGTTTTGCAGGCCTATCTGAAGCGCACCGAAGCTGACTGCAAGGACTTCGCCGCCGCCGGGGCGCGAATTCGGCTCTGCAAGGGCGCGTACGACGAACCCGCCTCGGTGGCCTACCGCGACGCCGACGCGGTCACCGACTCCTATCTCCGATGCCTGCGCGTGCTGATGGCGGGGGACGGCTATCCGATGGTGGCGTCGCACGACCCCGCGATCGTCGACGCCGTACCGGCCATGGCACGCGAATTCGGCAGGGGGGTAGACGACTTCGAGTACCAGATGCTCTACGGCATCCGAGACGGTGAGCAGCGTCGGCTTGCCGAGGAGGGCAACCACGTGCGGGTGTACGTCCCGTTCGGCACGCAGTGGTACGGCTACTTCGTCCGCCGCCTTGCCGAGCGCCCCGCCAACCTGACGTTCTTCCTACGGGCGCTGGCCGAGCGGCGGCGCTGACCTCAGCACTGCTCGTACGCGTATCCGTCGCTTCCAGGGGCGACGAGGTCGCGGTCCCGCAGAATCGTCAGTGGCGCACGATCGGGTGAACTGCACACGTCGCGGAACGGCATGGGCAGGTCGTCGGTGTACTCGATCTGCAAGACGTGGTCCCCGTACACCCTTCGGTACCGATCGCATTCGTGGTACGTCGCGCACTCCTCGGTGACGGCGAAGTCGAAACCGACTTCGTCGCGGCCGATTTCGGTCCACTCGGCGGCGTTCTTCTGACCGATTGCCAACCCGCGGCCGTGGGCGATGCCTGCGAAGGAACGCGCCAGTTCGATCGCACCGGCCCGGTCGACATTGGAGAACCGGGTGAACGTGTCGAAGTTGTCGACCTCGACGGCGTCGAAACCCTTGTCCGCGCAGCCGGACAGCAGCGGTCCCAGCGCGTCGAGGATCGTCGCCCGCTGCGGTGCGGTCGACGGGTCGAGCACGTACTCGTCGGGCCAGTCGGGGTCGGTGACGGGTTCGCCCTCGGCGTCGCGCAGCAGAGCCGAGCCGTGGTCGCGGAGCCAGCGGTCACCGTCGCCGGGTTGGGTCTGAAAGCCGTTCACGTAACAGATGTTGTAGGCCCCAGGCATCGGCGCGCCCTCGGCGTCGCGCGCCACGACCGCCAACCCGGCGGTGTCGGCGGTGCCGCCCAGCTGATAGTCGAACGACCCCGAGACGGGTGGCAGGCGCACCTGGGCGGGCTTGGTGGACGAGGTGGGCGAGGCGGACGAGCTGGGCGGGGCTGTCGGGGCTTGCTGGGCGGGCGCCGAACAGCCCGACAGCACGACCGCCGCGAGCAGCAGTGCGGGCAGCCGGCCGATCACCGGCGGTCGGCGAGCCGCAGCAGCGTCCACGCCGCGATCGTCTGCGCGTCGGTGATGGTGCCGTCGATGATCATCTCGTCGATCCGGTCGCCGGTGAACCACTCGCTGTGCATGTCCTGCTCCTCCAGCTCGCGCTCGTGCTCGCCTTCGGTGATCCCGGTCGCGAGGAACACCCAACCCCGCTGGCTGCTCATTCCTGGCGCGACGTCGAGCTGGCCGAGCACCACCATCGACTCGGCGCGTAACCCGGTCTCCTCCCGCAGTTCGTCGGCGGCGAGCTCGGCGGGTGGCGGCTGTTCGCCCTCCAACGTTCCCGGGGCGGTGCCCTGCGGGAACTCCCACCGACGCAACCCGATGGGGTAGCGGAACTGTTCGACGAGCCGGTAGCGGTCGTTTGTCTGATCGCTCCTCGCATCCGCGTCGTCTCGGGCGATCACCAGGGCGTATGTCGGCTTGTTGACGACACCGTAGATGCCGAGCGTGCCGTCGGGCCTGCGAATGTCGTCCTCGCGAACGATCATCCAGGCATTGCGATATACCTCACGCGAGCTGACGCGTTCAATGGGATCCACCCGACCAGTATCGCCGTCCACGGTAGCGTCACGGACGTGCTATTGGCCTCCCTCAATCCGTCGGCCGTGGCCGCCGGACACGATCTCGCCGACGCCGTCCGCATCGGCGGGGTGAGCCTGAGCCGCAGCGACCTCGTCGGCGCGGCGACCTCGGTTGCCGAACGCGTCGGAGGAGCGAGCAGGATCGCCGTTCTCGCGACGCCCACCGCCACCACGGTGCTCGCGATCGCCGGATGCCTCATCGCGGGTGTCCCCGTCGTTCCGGTGCCCGCCGACGTCGGCGAGGCCGAAAGCAGACACATCTTGAGCGACTCCGGTGCGCAAGCGTGGCTGGGGGAGCTGCCCGAGCAGACTGAGGGACTTCCGCATGTCCCGGTGCGCCTGCATGCGCGGTCGTGGCATCGCTACGCGGAGCCGTCGCCGGACGCCATCGCGATGGTGATGTACACCTCCGGCACCACCGGTCCGCCGAAGGGGGTGCTGATCAGTCGGCGGGCGATCGCGACCGACGTCGACGCGCTTGCGGCGGCGTGGGCTTGGACGCCCGACGACACCCTGGTTCACGGTCTGCCGCTGTTCCACGTACACGGACTCATCGTCGGCCTGTTGGGGTCGCTGCGCATCGGAAACCGGTTCGTGCACACCGGAAAGCCGTCGCCAGCCGCGTATGCGGAGGCCGCCGGGTCGCTGTACTTTGGCGTCCCGACTGTGTGGTCGCGGATCGCAGGCGATCTCGACGCGGCGCTGGCCCTGTCCTCGGCCCGGCTCCTGGTGTCGGGCAGTGCGCCGCTGCCGGTACCCGTCTTCGACCGGCTGGTCCAGCTGACGGGACACGCGCCCGTCGAGCGCTATGGAAGTACCGAATCGCTCATCACGCTGAGCACCCTCGCCGACGGCGAACGACGGCCGGGCTGGGTCGGCCTGCCGCTGGCCGGCGTGCAGACCCGGCTGACGGGCGAGGACGGCGCCGAGGTGCCGCACGACGGGGAATCCATTGGGCGCCTAGAGGTTCGAGGACCCATGCTGTTCGACGGCTACCTCAACCTGCCCGAGGCCACCGCCGCGGCGCTCGGCGACGACGGTTGGTACCGCACGGGCGACGTCGCCGTGGTCGACTCCGGCGGCATGCACCGCATCGTCGGGCGCGAGTCGGTGGACCTGATCAAGTCGGGCGGCTATCGGGTGGGTGCGGGTGAGGTCGAGACGGCACTGCTCGGGCACGACGGAGTCGCCGAGGTGGCCGTAGTCGGGATGCCCGACGACGACCTCGGCCAGCGGATCGTCGCATTCGTCGTAGGGTCGGCCGAACCCGAGGCGTTGATCGACTTCGTCGCCGGGCAACTCTCGGCGCACAAGCGCCCGCGCGAAGTGCGGATCGTCGATGCCCTGCCTCGCAACGCGATGGGCAAGGTCATGAAGAAGGAACTGACGCAAGGGGATTGATCATGGGCCTGAGGTTGTCGGAGGTGTGCATCGACGCTGCGGACGTCGACGCACTCGCGCGATGGTGGTCAGAGGTGCTCGGCTGGCCCGCCGAAACCGACGAGGACGGCGACGTCCTCCTGCGTTCGGCCACAGGCCCTGACTGGTTGTTCCTCGAGGTGCCCGACCGCAAGGCGGTCAAGAACCGCATCCACTTCGACCTCACGCCCGACGATCAGGCGGTCGAGGTAGACCGGTTGCTGGCCTTGGGCGCACGCCGCGTCGACGTCGGCCAAGGCGACCAATCATGGGTGGTGCTTGCCGATCCCGAGGGCAACGAGTTCTGCGTGCTGTCCGGTAAGGGCTGACGCGCGGCGGGTCCACAGCTTCTTCGAAACCGATCCACAGATCGCGATGCCAGGATGGCCGCGTGCGTCGACTGTGGGGCTTGGTGGTCTGCGTCTCCGTGCTGGCCGCATGCGCGTCACCCGCCCCCGAACCGCGCCCGTCCGAAACCCCGCCGATGGGGTGGAATTCGTGGAACTCCGGAATCCCCCTGACCGAGCGGGCCGTCGAGGACACCGTCGACGCCATGGTCTCCTCGGGCATGCGCGACGCCGGCTACCGCTACGTCAACCTCGACGCGGGCTGGGCCGCGCCCACCCGCGACGCGAACGGTGACCTTCGCGCCGACCCCGTCCGGTTTCCCCACGGCATCGCGGCGGTGGCCGCCTACGCGCACGACCGCGGCATGCTGCTCGGCATCTATCACAGCCCGTTCAACGAAGGATGCGGCCAGGACCCGCGGATCGGCGGCGCCGGACACGAAGAGGACGACGCGCGGACCTTCGCCGCGTGGGGCGTCGACTACCTGAAGTACGACTGGTGTCGGATGGACGCCGGCCACAGCGATCAGGTGAAGTACTTCGCCGCGATGCGGGATGCGTTGCGGGCCAGCGGCCGTCACATCCGCTACAGCATCAACCCCAACAGCTCGGGGGACTCCGACGCGGGAACCGAGTACGACTGGTCCCACATCGCCGACGTCAGCCGCGACGCCATGGATTTGGTGCCGGCATGGGGTGACAAGGACTTGTGGGCCGCAGGACTCGCCGGAGTCAGCCAAGCGTTCGCGGCCGCCGGCCCCAGCGCGCCGCACGACGGGCCGCGGCACGTCAACGATCCGGACATGTTGGTGGTCGGCATCGGCTGGTCGCAGTTCGTCCGCGGGCATCCGACCATGGCGCTGGGTCCGCAACGGCCCGACCTGACCGATGTCGAACAGCGCGCGCACTTCTCGCTGTGGGCGATGCTGGCCGCACCACTGCTGGCGGGCAACGACGTGCGGACGATGGACGAGGACACTCGTACCATCCTGACCAACCGCGACGTCATCGCGGTCGACCAGGATCCGCTGGTACTTCAGGGACTTCCGCTACTGGCGGATCCGAGGATCATCGTCAAGCCACTAGCCGACGGTTCGGTGGCGGTGGCGCTGTTCAACTCCGACGCCACACCCGTCGCCATTCACACCGATGCCCATGCCGTCGGCCTGTCGGGCAGCCAGTGCTTCACCGTCCGTGATCTGTGGCAACACTCCGAGGTGACGACGAAGGGCGATGTGAGTCAAACGGTTCCGGCGCACGGAGTCGCGATGCTTCACGTGTCGCGCTGCCGGTAGGCGTCAGTTCTTGTGCAGCGCGTCGTTGAGGGTGATGCCGGTGCCGTCGCGCGAGACAACCTCGACCGCTCCGGACACCGAATTGCGCCGGAAGAGAAGGTTGTTGGCGCCGGACAGTTCCTTGGCCTTCACGGTCTGACCGTCCGAGGTGGTCACCTTGGTGCCGCCGGTGACGTAGAGACCCGCCTCGACGACGCAGTCGTCGCCGAGTGAAATGCCAAGCCCGGAGTTGGCGCCCAGGAGGCAGCTCTTGCCGACCGAGATGACTTCCTTGCCACCGCCGGACAGCGTGCCCATGATCGACGCGCCACCACCGACGTCGGAGCCGTCGCCGACCACCACGCCCGCGGAGATCCGGCCCTCGACCATCGACGTGCCGAGCGTGCCGGCGTTGAAGTTCACGAAGCCCTCGTGCATGACCGTCGTCCCAGAGGCAAGGTGAGCACCGAGGCGCACACGGTCCGCGTCGGCGATCCGGACTCCGGTCGGCAACACGTAGTCGACCATCCGGGGGAACTTGTCGACGCCGTACACGGTCACCGGTCCACGCCGGCGCAGCCGGGCGCGCGTCAACTCGAACCCGTCGACCGCGCACGGGCCGTAGTTGGTCCACACCACGTTGGCGAGCAACCCGAAGATGCCGTCCATGTTGGCGCCGTGCGGCGCGACCAGGCGGTGCGACAGAAGGTGCAGACGCAAGTAGGCGTCGAACGCGTCGACCGGCTTGTCGTCCAGCGAGGCGACGGTGGTGCGCACGATGACCGTCTCGACGTCGCGTTCGTCGTCGCGTCCGGTTAGTGCGCCGAGCTCCTCGGTCACCTCGGCCACCGAAAGCCGGTTGGTTCCCGTCGTCGCGTCGCCGTCATCGCCGATCTCCGGCTCGGGGAACCACGTGTCGAGAATCGTCCCCTCGGCCGAGATGGTCGCCACGCCTACGCCTGATGCTGAAGTCACGGTCCCAAAGGCTACTGGACTAACGTTGACGCTCGTGGGCCTGGACTTGCGTGCTGATCCAATCGACCTAACCGCTGCCCTGGTGGACATCCCCAGCGAGTCGCGGCACGAGCAGCGCATCGCCGACGAGGTCGAGGCCGCGTTGCGCGCCCAGGCACCCGGCTACGAGGTGATCCGCAACGGTGATGCCGTGCTGGCCAGGACCAACCTCGGACGGCCGTCGCGCGTGCTGCTCGCCGGTCACCTCGACACCGTGCCCGCCGCCGACAACGTGCCCGGTCGCCGTGTCGGCGACGAGCTGTTCGGCTGCGGCACGTCGGACATGAAATCCGGCGACGCGGTCTTCCTGCATCTGGCCGCCACCGTCGCCGAACCGACGCACGACATCACGTTGGTGATGTACGACTGCGAGGAGATCGAGTCCAGCGCCAACGGCCTCGGCCGCATCGAGCGCGAGTTGCCCGAGTGGCTGCAGGCCGATGTCGCGATTCTCGGCGAGCCGTCCGGTGGCTTCATCGAGGCCGGTTGCCAGGGAACCGTCCGCCACGTCGTCCGTGCGACGGGCACCAGGGCGCACTCCGCGCGATCGTGGTTGGGCGACAACGCCATTCACAAGCTCGGCGCCGTCCTCGACAGGCTGTCGTCCTACGACGCGCGCAGCGTAGAGATTGACGGCTGCACGTATCGCGAGGGGCTGTCCGCGGTCCGCATCGACGGCGGCATCGCAGGCAACGTCATCCCCGACGCGGCGTCGGTCACTGTGAACTTCCGCTTCGCACCCGACCGCAGCGTCGAGCAGGCCGACGCACACGTCCGAGAGATGCTCGACGGACTCGACGTCGAGATCGAACGCACCGACGGGGCTCCCGGGGCGCTGCCCGGCCTGACCAAGCCGGCCGCCGCCGCGCTGGTGCGGGCGGCCGGGGGACAGGTACGGGCCAAGTTCGGGTGGACCGACGTCGCCCGCTTCGCTGCGCTCGGCATTCCTGCGGTCAACTACGGTCCGGGCGATCCGAACATGGCCCATCGGGTCGACGAGCGCGTGGACGTCACGCAGATCAGCGCGGCCACCGCGATGCTGCGCCAATATTTGCTTGACTGACGCCGCTAGCATGGAACACATGCTGGGTGACGACCTCTCCGGATAGTTCGGGGCCTCTTCTCCGTCGTCGTCGCGTGCCCAAATGCCTGGGCACCAGCAAGAAAGCTCTTTCATGTCATCCATCGTTTCGTCGCATCTGTCCTTCGGCTGGGCCGACGACACTCCGCTGTTCGTCGACCTGTCCTTCACCGTCCCGGGTGGCCGCACCGGTTTGGTCGCCCCCAACGGCGCAGGCAAGAGCACGCTGCTCAAACTCGTTGCGGGAGGACTACATCCGACAGGCGGCGGCCTCGTCGTCGACGGCACCGTCGGATGTCTCCCGCAGACGCTGCCGTTCGAGGCCGACCGCACCGTGGCCGACGTCCTCGGTGTCGCGCCCGTCATCGCGGCGCTGGACGCCTTGGCCGCCGGTGACGCCTCCGACGCGGTGTTCACTGCAATTGGTGACGACTGGGACGTCGAGGAGCGACTGCGGGCCCAGCTCGACCGACTGGGCCTGGCGCAGCTGGCGATGGACCGCCCCCTCGGTTCCCTCAGCGGCGGGGAAGTGGTGTCGGTCGGCCTGGCGGCGCAGCTGCTGAGGCGCCCGGACGTCCTGCTCCTCGACGAGCCGACCAACAACCTGGACGCCGCGGCCCGCGGGCGGCTGTACTCCGCGCTCGACGACTTCGGTGGGACGCTGTTGGTGGTCAGCCACGATCGGGTCCTGCTCGACCGAATGGACCGCATCGCCGAGTTGCGGCGTGGCGAGATTCGGTTCTACGGAGGAACTTTTACCGAGTACGAGGCTGCCCTCGCCGCGACGCAGCAGGCCGCGGAGTCTGACGTCCGCAACGCCGAGCAGCTGTTGAAGCGCGAGAAGCGCCAGATGCAGCAGGCCCGCGAGCGCGCGGCGAAGCGTTCGAGCACCGCCGCCCGCAACGTGAAGGACGCCGGCTTGCCGAAGATCGTGGCGGGCAAGCTCAAACGCGACGCCCAAGAGTCGGCGGCCAAGTCCGACGACGTCCACGCCAAGCGCGTCGACGACGCGAGGAGCCGGCTCGATCACGCCGAGCGTGCCGTGCGCGACGACGACGTCATCGTGTTGGACCTACCCGACACCGACGTCCCCGCAGGCCGCACGGTGCTCACCGCACGTGGCCTTCAGATTCGCGTCGGAGACCGTGATCTGTTCGCAGACAAGGGAATCGACATCGATATCCGCGGGCCGGAACGCATCGCGTTGACCGGAGGCAACGGCGCGGGAAAGTCGACGCTGCTGAGACTGGTCAGCGGTGACCTGGTGCCTGAGCGGGGCGAGGTGCACCGCGCGGACGGCCGGGTCGCCTACCTGTCGCAGCGGCTCGACCTGCTCGACCCAGCTCGTAGCGTCGCCGAGAACTTGGCCGCGTTCGCGCCCAGCCTGACCCACACCCGACGCATGCATCTGTTGGCGCAGTTCCTCTTTCGCGGCGACCTCGTCGACCTACCCGTGGCGGCGCTGTCAGGCGGGGAGCGGCTGAGGGCGACGCTGGTCTGCGTGCTCAACGCCGAGCCGGCGCCGCAGCTGTTGCTTCTCGACGAGCCGACGAACAACCTCGACCTGGTCAGCGTGGGCCAGCTGGAGTCGGCGCTGAACGCGTATCGAGGCGCCTTCGTGGTGGTCAGTCACGACGAGAGCTTCCTCGCCGCGATCGGCGTCCAGCGCAGACTGCACCTGGCCGACGGGGTGCTCTCCTAGAGCGGGAACTGCTGCGGCCGGGTCTGCGCGGGCTGCGGACGCTCCGGTGCGGGCGGTGCCACGGGGGCGGGTCCACCATCGGTGCCACGGCCAGGTTGCGCGCCCTCGGTCTGGGCCGGAGGTCGCTGCTGCGCGCGTTCTTCCTCGGCGCGCTTGGCGGCGTCCTCGTCCTCCTTGCGCTTGCGCTCCTCGGGGTCATCGGCCTTGTCCGCGTTGGCCTTCTCCTCGGCGACCTTGGCCAGTGTCTCGGCTTCGGAGCCCTTGCCTGCCGAGCCGGCCATGCCCTGGATGCCCTGCATGATCTGCTGGGGAAGTTGGGTGAGGCCTTGGGCGAGGCCCTGCACCGACTGGGCCATGCCTTGGGCGAGCTGACCGACTTGCTGCCCGACCTGGCTGGCCATCTGACCCGCCATCTCGGCGCCACCGCCACCAGCCGCTCCGGCGCCTGCCCCTCCGGCCCCCGTCGCGCCCCCAGCGCCTGCGGGGCCCGTGCCACCGCCGGGGCCGGAGCCCTCCAGCGTCTCGGCCGCGGCCCTGAGCTTGGCCGCGCCTTCCTGGTCGCCCTGGGCGTAGAGCTTCTCGGCCTTGCCGAGGAGTTCGGCGATGGTGTCGCTGGAGCCCTTGGTGGCTTGCAGTGTGTTGCCGCGACTTTGGGTCACGCCGTCGAGGGCGTTGTTCACCGAGAACGCGATGTTGCCGAAGGACTTGGCCACGTCGGCTGCTTGCGGTCCGCCCGCCCCGGCCAGCTGTGCCAGCCCCGCGGCGACCTGCGAGTGGATCTCGGCCAGCGGCGCCAAGCCGGCGCTGTCGAGGGTGAACTTGCCGCCCATCGTGGTCCTCCCTTGTTGCGCGTCAACCGATTCTATTGCCGGCCGGGCCTCAGCCGTGGCAGCAATTAACGGCTGCGCTCACGTCATTTCGACTCGGCGGGCCAGCCCGGAATCGCTTCACCGTGCGGTGGGGGCGCGTCCTTGTATCCGGTCATCATCTCCGTTCGCTGCGCCTCGTTCTGGGGCATGCTGTCCGCGCATCGCTGCTGGAGTTCGGGAGTCGGGAACAACGGCTGGTCGGGTTGTCCCACGGGCCCCCAAAACTTCACGCTGCTTGCCGTCACGAACCAGTTGCCGAATACGTCTTCGCTAGGTGCCGGCGCCGGTCCGAACTGGGGAGCGTTGGGTGGCTGGGGCGGTGTTAGCCCGACCGCGGGCTCGTGCTGGGTGAAATCGATGCGCTTGACGTAGACGCCTGCGGCGGGTCCCGAGTCGATCGGCTTGCCCGTCTTGTCGTCGGCTGCGACGGACACGAAACGTCCTGGCTGCGTGGTGCTCTCGACGAAGCTCGCATACTCCGCGGTGCACACAGTAGCTTCGTAACCGTCTCCCAATGGTGCGATTTCGAGAACGTGGTTCGGAACGAAACCGTACCGAGGACGGGCATCCTTCGGCGTCATGGTGTATCCGTCGCCCAGTGGTCGAACGCCGGTGAGCTGTATCAGTGCGCCCGGGTCATTCGAATCCGCATTGGGTGGCGTAGCACGCAAGAAACCTGGATACGAGTTGTCCAAGTTGAATGTGTACGTGGCTACGGAGTACGACTCGAGGTAGGCGCGAATGAGTACACCCGGCCCTGTGGTGAGGTCAATGCCCGGCTCTGCAGTCCATTGAAAGCGGAAGTCGTTGAGTGTTGCAGGCCAATTCGCATAGTCGTGCCCGGCTGCCGCGGACGTTGAAGGCTGGACGTCGGGCTTCGGGGTTGACGGAGTGCACGCGCTAAGCAGCGCAACGGAAGCGACTGTCGCTAGCGATCTCTTCATGGTCATCGAAGCTTAGGTCGCACCGACAATGGACGAGGTATAGATATTCCAGTAGGACTGGATGAGATTGTCGATGTCGCCCGGTTGCCCGACTGAGTTCAGATACGCGCCGATCGCGTTGTGGTAGGCGCCGTAGGTTGAGTCACCGGTCTGATTTGGCGCCGGATTCAGAACCCCGTTCTGATAGATGCCGTCAAGCACGGACATGTTTCCAGCGCCTTTGTTGGCCAACACTTCTGCCATGAAACGTTCGGTGGGGAACGTACCGGGAATAGTCACGTTGGCCGGCTTCCCCTCGACCGGTTCCGGCCCGATGACGAAGTCCTTGGTGAACGACGCGATGTCGCTCGCGGCGGAGCCGGGCGCGCCGAACGGGTCGACGGCGCCAGCGCCGAGATCGTAGAGCTTGCCCTGCAGTTCCCACGACGCATGCTTGGCTTCGAATGTGTTGTGCAACCTGGACGCCGCCTCGTCGTAGCTTCCTAGATTTAGCGCCGCCTGCAGCCTGCCGGCGGACTGCATCGCGAAGTCGTCGTTCACCGGACCGCCGGGCATGGCGGACAGCGCGGCGTTCTCAAATGCCTTGTGGACGTGTTGTTGCGTGCTGTCGAAGAGGATTTCGCTCGCAGTCTGCGGTGCCCCCGATCCAGGTTTTTGATCCATCGGCGGTTGGTCGGACATCAAGACGCTCATCAACTGCCGGGTATTGGTGGGTTCCGTTTTCGTTTCGTCAGCCCTATCCAACGGCTCAAAGAGCGCGTCGTTGCCGCCGGTGTTGTTGCCCACCATGTCGTCGAAGTACGGCGAAAATGCGCGGGCCATATCGCGGGTTAGCTCGGGGTTGACCTGGCCTAGCGACTGCCCCTCTGCCGTGAAGCCTCTAGTGCTCTCCAGGCTGAGCAGGTCCGTGTGATGGCTACTGGTGTACTCGGCGAGCGCATGGGCGGTCTGAGCGGCACGGCCGGTCGGGTCGTTGGCTGCGTCCTCGCCAACCCAGTCGAAGAGCCCACCTGCGGCCAGTCCGTCGTCCTGCCACTGATGGTTGGTCAAGTCGTTCAAGAACTTCTCGCTGCCCGGACCGGTCACGGCGTCGTGAATGACAATGTCGTCCTTGTTGACCGCATTCAGCATGTTCTGCAGTGTGGGGTCGACGTTGTCGTGGTACCAACGCGGCGGGTCGTCCGTCGGGCCGAGCTGGTAATGCTCATTCGAGACATCAAGCATCTCTTGGCTTTTCGCCATGAGTCCGGAATCCAGCGCAGTGCCGTGCTGCAGGCTGCGGTCTCCCTGCTGAACGATGTTCGCGAGGTCGTTCAAGCCCGGTGTCGGCTTCAACGGCCCATCCGGTTCCGGAGGAACGATCCAGCGACCATCCTCGAACACGCCGCTCGTCATGGGCTGCGTCATCGCGGGACCGTCGAGCACTTTCTGTATGCCATCGGGGAGCGCGTACTTGCCACCGCCGGACGGTTGGTCGATCGACGGAGGGTCCGTCTCCGGAAGCCCGGTGTGGATGTTCGGGTTGGACGCCAGCTGAAACGCGTCCGCGACCTTGCGTCCGTCTGTTCCGGAGGCGTCCATGATCGCCTTGATCTCAGTGGGTGTCTTGTCGCCAAATTCGCGCGAAAAGCCCTGCAGATACGACATCTGATCGGGAGGCAGGTTCAGGCTCCCGTTGTCCAGAGCGCCCTTTTGCTCAGGCGTGAGCTGAGTGTTGTTGGCGAGGCGTTCGCTCTGTTCGGGTGTCAGCGTTCCGTTTTGAAGCGCTTCAGAGTCCGCCGCGCCCTGCTCGCTAGGCGACTTCTTCTCTTCGTCTTCGTCCTTGCCCTTGTCCTCGCCGAGAACGCCGTCGCCGACGCCCTCTTTCGGAGCGAGCTTCTGATTCCCCAGCGCGTCGTACTCCCCACCGAGGCTGCGGATCTTGCCGCCGATGGCGGCGAGGTCCCCGTTGGACTTGGTGACGATTTCGCGGAGTTGCCCCAAGCCCTTGTTCACGATCTGCATGACCATCTGGTCGTGGTTCTTGCCAGGGGGCACCGCCGCCGCACTGTCGACGACCCACTTGCGGATCGTGTCCAGGTTCGTGCGTCCGGCCGCCACCACCTCCGAGGACGCGGTGACGTGGCTGCTCAGTTGCTTGTCAAGGGCGGCCAGCTGAGCGAACACCTTGCCGTGGTCGGCGTTGGCGGTCTGATAGGCCGAAGCACCGGCGCCGGTCCACCGCGACCCTGGTGCCGCCGATTCCACGTTCGACTGCATCGTCGTCAGGGGGCCGCTCTTGTCGAACTGCTCTCCCGTGGCTGGAACGCCCTGGCCGAAGGTCTCGCGCGCGTTGGACCACGTCGAGATGAATCCGTCCAGAACACCCACCGACAGCCCCCTTGATCGCTCGACCGCCCAATTCTAAGTCCGCTCGGCTACCCGCCAACGCGGCAACTCTGCGCCTGCCGCAAGGCATCTGCGGCAACCCCTCGCATGCCGATTGCGTCGAAACCGGCAGCGGCTTCTTGCAGCGCGTCGGCGTCTCCCGCCGTCAAAGCCCGCGCGTAGGCCAGTGCCAGCGGGCTGACGACGCAGTGCACGTTCAAGCGCTCGATGGCGTCACCGGCGCGCAGATCACCGAGGCGTACCGCGTCGACGAGCGCCCGAAGGGCGACCGCGGACTGGCCTCCGCGCTCCGCCGCGCGGGCCGCCTCGCGCGCCGCGTTGACCGCCCCCGGTGCGTCTCGGCGGGCGGCCGCCGTCCACGCCCGCGCGACCGACAGCTCCGGTGCGAACAGCATCGACTTGAGTCCGTGGCGAGCCTCGGCCTTCGCCAGGACGCGGCCCGCGTCGGCGGTCCGCCCGAGCTGACCGAGGGCTTGGGCCAACAACATCCACGCCAACGGGCCCCACGAGTATCCCGTCGGCGCCAGCGCGGCGGCAGCGGTCTCCAGCATCGGCACCGCGTCGGCCGGGTCGCCGCGTGCGATCGACACGTCGGCGACCAGGAGCTGACCGATCGCGTGGCTCGGGTGCGACGGTGGCGACGCATCGACGAGTTCCTTCGCCAGGCGATGAGCGCGGTCGAGGTCACCCGACATCACCAGGGCGGTGGTCTGTCCGAACGCACTGGTGAAGCGCAGCAGGCCCGGATGACCCGCGGCGATCGCGCGATCGGCAAGTGCGTCGACGTCGGCGAACTTGCCCATTCTGGCGTTGCAGAGTGCCGCCGCGGACGCGGCCCAGCCGACGGCCTGCTGGTCGGCAGTCGGTGAGCTCAGGACCTCGCGCGCCAGCTGGATCGCACGTTCCGGGCTGCCGGCGTTCATCGTGAACGTGCCGAGCAGCGCGTCCAGGGTCGCCCCGGCACCGGCCGAGGTGACCCTGCCGCGTACCGACCGCAGGAACGCGGTCGCCCGCTCTGGCTGATTCAGCATCCAGAACTGGTTCGCCGCGCGCGGCAGCGCCCACGCGATCAAATCGGTGTCGTCCAAGGCGGATTCGTCGACTTCGGACAGCACCGCGTCGGCGTCGCGTCCCCGCCCCTGCCACGCCAGTGCCTGCGCGAGGATCAGTCGGGCCGCGAGCGATCCCTCGTCGTGCAGCGCCGCGCGTCCCAACTCCTCGGCGGCCACGAGGTCGCCGCGCGCCAACGCTGCTTCGGCTGCGGCCGTCCCATCTGGTCCGTCGGACACAGCCGCAGTATGGCGGTTCCGCCGGCTGCCATCGGCCAAATCGGCGACCGGAGTGCCGGGGTACGTTTTCACCCGTGTCCGCAGAAACCTCTGAAGCCCCAGAACCACGAGGCCCCTGGGCGGTCTGTGTCTATTGCGCCTCCGGCCCCACGCATCAGGAGTTGCTGAAGCTGGCCTCCGACGTGGGCGAGGCGATTGCCGACCGCGACTGGACCCTGGTGTCCGGTGGCGGGAACGTCTCGGCCATGGGTGCGGTGGCAGGCGCCGCCCGAGCGCACAACGGACGCACCGTCGGAGTGATCCCGAAGGCGCTGGTCCACCGCGAACTCGCCGACGTCGACGCCGAGGAACTGATCGTCACCGACACCATGCGCCAGCGCAAACAGGTCATGGAGGACCGGGCCGACGCGTTCCTGGTGCTGCCCGGCGGCATCGGCACGCTCGAGGAGTTCTTCGAAGCCTGGACCGCGGGCTATCTCGGCATGCACGACAAGCCGCTCGTCATGCTCGACCCGTTCGGCCACTACGACGGACTACTCGCGTGGCTGCGCGGATTGGTCGGCACCGGATACGTCGGCACGGGCGCACTCGATCGATTGATAGTCGCCACCGACGTGGGGGAGGCGCTCGACGCATGTGCCCCACTTGTGTGACGGTTGCCACGACGCGGTTATGGTTGCGTCGTGAGCGACGAGAAATCCGGTACCCGCAGTAACGTCGGCCTCCTGGACATCGCCCCGCGGTTGCCTGGACTACTGAAGGACGCGCCGGTCATCGCTCGCGGCGTCGTGACCGGTTTCCTGGCGCGGCCGACTGCGAAGACCTCCATTGGCAAGGTGTTTCAGGAGCGCGCCGCCCGCTACGCCGACAAGACCTTCATCAAGTTCGAAGACCAGCGGCTGACCTACCGCGAGTCCAACGAGACCGTCAACCGCTACGCGGCGGTACTGGCTTCGCGCGGAGTCGGACCCGGCGACGTCGTCGGCGTCATGTTGCGCAACTCGCCGAACTCGGTGCTGTTGATGCTCGCGGTCGTCAAGTGCGGTGCCGTCGCCGGGATGCTCAACTACCACCAGCGCGGCAAGGTGCTCGCTCACAGCATCGGTTTGCTCAAGGCGAAGGTCGTGGTCGCGGAGAACGACTTCATCGACCCGATCAGCGAGAGCGAGGCCGACACCGACGGGCTGATGACGCTCGACGAGCTGATCCAGCTCGCCGTCTCGGCGCCGGCCACCAACCCGGCCGCCACCAGCGCCGTCCTGGCCAAGGACAAGGCGTTCTACATCTTCACCTCGGGCACCACCGGGATGCCGAAGGCCAGCGTCATGACCCACTACCGCTGGCTGCGCGCGTTGGCCGGCTTCGGCGGGCTCGGCATGCGGTTGACGACTGAGGACACCCTGTACTGCTGCTTGCCGCTCTATCACAACAACGCGCTGACGGTGGCGCTGTCCTCGGTGCTCAACTCGGGATCGACTCTGGCACTTGGCAAGTCGTTCTCGGCGTCGAAGTTCTGGGACGAGGTCATCCGCCACGACGCGACGGCGTTCGTCTACATCGGCGAGGTCTGCGCCTACCTGCTCAACCAGTCGCCCAAGCCGACCGATCGCAAGCACCGCGTCCGAGTGATCGCGGGCAATGGCTTGCGCCCTGCCATCTGGGACGAATTCACCAAGCGGTTCGGCATCGCGCGGGTGTGCGAGTTCTACGCCGCCAGCGAGGGAAACACCGCCTTCCTCAACGTGTTCAACGTCGACAAGACCACCGGCATCTGCCCGTCGCCGATCGCCTTCGTCGAATACGACGAGGAGACCGGCGGACCGCTGCGCGCCGAGGACGGCCGCGTCCGCAAGGTCAAGACCGGGCAGCCCGGTCTGCTGCTGTCGAAGGTGAGCAACTTCCAGCCGTTCGACGGCTACACCGACCGTGAGGCCACCGAGAAGAAGCTGGTGCGCGACGCCTTCAAGGAGGGTGACGTCTGGTTCAACACCGGCGACCTGATGCGGTCGCAGGGGTTCGGGCACGCCGCGTTCACCGACCGCCTCGGCGACACGTTCCGCTGGAAGGGCGAGAACGTCGCCACCACCGAGGTCGAGGCAGCAGTCTCCACGGACGCGCAGGTCGAGGAATGCACGGTGTTCGGCGTCGAGGTTGAGGGCGCAGGCGGCAAGGCGGGCATGGTGGCCATCCAGCTCAAGGAAGGCCAGGAGTTCGACGGCAAGGCGCTGGCCAAATCCGCTTACGAGCACCTGCCCGGCTACGCGGTGCCGTTGTTCGTCAGGGTCACCGAGTCCCTCGCCCACACCTCGACGTTCAAGAGCCAGAAGGTCGACCTCCGCAAGGAGGGCTACGGCGGCAACTCCGGCGAGGGTGACGAGGACTCGGGGAAGGTCGAGGACCCGATCTACGTGCTCGCCGGACGCGAAGAGGGCTACGTGGAGTTCTACGACGAGTACCCCGCCGAGGTCGTGGAGGGCAAGCGCCCCAAGAACTGAGCCGTAGCCTGGAAGGTATGCAGGCGACGTTTCTGGGCCGTCCCGTGGCGGGCGATCGCGCCATGATCATGGCGATCGTCAACCGGACCCCGGATTCGTTCTACGACCGCGGAGCCAACTTCACCGACGAGGCCGCCAAGGAGGCCGTGCATCGGGTGGTGGAGGAGGGCGCGGACGTCGTCGACGTGGGCGGTGTGAAGGCCGGGCCCGGCGACGTGGTCGACGCCGACGAGGAGATCGCCCGCGTCGTGCCGTTCATCGAATGGCTCCGCGGCGCCTACCCCAACCAGCTGATCAGCGTCGACACCTGGCGGGCCGCCGTCGCAAAGCAGGCGTGCGCCGCCGGGGCGGACATCATCAACGACACCTGGGGCGGGTCCGATCCCGGCCTCGTCGACGTCGCCGCCGAGTTCGGCGCGGGGCTGGTGTGCTCCCACACCGGCGGGGCCGTCCCGCGGACGCGACCGTTCCGCGTCAACTACGGGTTGACCGAACGCGGCGTCGTGGACGACGTCATCGCGGAAGTGACGTCAGCGGCCGAACGCGCCGTCGCCGCAGGCGTCGCCCGGGACGCAGTTCTCGTCGATCCGACGCACGATTTCGGTAAGAACACTCACCATGGTCTTAGTTTGTTGCGCCACGTAAAAGACCTTGTAAACACTGGATGGCCCGTCCTGATGGCCCTGAGTAACAAGGATTTCGTCGGGGAGACTCTGGGAGTGGGCTTGACCGAACGCCTCGAGGGAACTCTGGCCGCGACCGCGCTCGCCGCGCAGGCGGGGGCAGCCATGTTCCGAGTCCACGAGGTGGGGTCCACTCGACGCGTCCTTGAAATGGTCGCGTCGATCCAGGGCGTGCGTCCACCGACGCGGACCGTAAGGGGACTGGCATGAGCTTGACACCTGAACTCGACGCCGTTGAGGCCATCGCGGGACATCGTTGGCTGACCGACCACAC